>Ga0078972_1012481_pt1 | contig 14582 bp, 12 predicted proteins | sample YelNatPaOPGAMG01_FD_67568 | JGI IMG/M metagenome (GOLD analysis project Ga0078972, IMG submission 67568) | Hot spring thermophilic microbial communities from Obsidian Pool, Yellowstone National Park, USA - OP-RAMG-01 (SPADES assembly) (version 2) | ecosystem: Environmental > Aquatic > Thermal... | reverse complement strand
ACTGGTATAACGATCAATTCATGGCTGAAATGCCAATTCTGCATTATGTTTGATGGAAAATTTGAAAGGAGGAAAGATCGGTTGTAAAAAGAATTCTCATGGGAGGTTTATAGGAAAAGTCTATAAATGTTCTATTAGTTTCAAAAGGATCTTATATGTGCAAAACTGATCATTACTGCACATCAGTGTTCATGACTCCTTATATATTTTGCAAAACTTTGTATTAATCAAGAGGGGATGAATTAAAATGGTAGCAAATATGGTTCTTGGTTCAACACTGTTCATATTCTTAGCAAGTTCTGTATTGGCTGTTCTTCTCACTAAAAACTATGCCATGATCAAAAACAATTCTTTCCTGTACTGGTCGGTTGGAATGTGGTTGTTTGCTTTTGCAGTTCTGCTGGAGGTTGTTTTCTCATTTTCAATATATTTGCCCTTACTGATGGGGGCATATCTGTTCTCTGTGGCAGTTTTGGTTCAGATGCTTTCCATGGGTTCCATGAATCTGCTGAAAAAAAGGGTGTTCATGGTTTCATATGCGGCATATTCCGTGGCAGTGGATATATTCCTCCTATTCTCCCTTATATATTCACCGGTCGGAAACATCATTATAGGGGGTGTGGTATTTGGGGCTCTTCCATTGCTTGTCACAGTTGCATCATCATTTGTAACCTTTCCAGCTGCAGCCATTCTTATTGTTACTGCTGCCTTTTCACTCAGGAGAAGGAAAAGTTACAAATTGGTCTACATAATAGCGGGAACAGTTGTTGTAAGCATAGCCGGGACCCTTTATATAGCGGCATTTCCAGCTTTTCTATACTATGCTGAATTCATAGGCATACTTCTTCTATGGATGGGTTTTGTAGATTTCAAAACCTTAATGGTGAAAAAGGGGGTGAGGCAAGTTGTCAATAGTTAATTTTGACAGGGTATTCTTTGCATTTTCCATAGGATCCCACATAATTTTGGTAGTCATATCCATGGTACTGGCACTTCTTGTGTCAATAGTTGAACTTCTTGCCATAAGGAGAAAAGATGATCTCTATGAAAAAATATCCAGAAGGCTGGCAAAGACACTTATAATCATATTTGCAATTGGCACAGCAAGTGGTACACTTATTGCAGTTGAGCTCTTTGCCCTGTTTCCCGGTTTCATGAAAATAGTTGGTTACGTATCAATTCTTCCATTTTACGCTGAAGTTTTTGCTTTTTTCCTTGAGGCAATAGCACTTGTCATGTATGTGTATTTCTGGGACAGATTCAAGAACAGATATTCCCACTGGCTTCTCTCAGTGATGGTTGTTGTGGGTACAGCTGCCTCTGCAATATTCATAACCATGATTAATGCCTGGATGAATACACCGGTGGGCTTCAATATAAATGCATACCTTACATCCGGCGTACTTACGGGAATAAATCCCTGGGCTGTATTCAACGGGCCGTCCACATGGAGCGAGGAATTCCACGTTGTTACAACCACATATGCTGCCGGAGGATTCCTTATGATCACATTCTTCTCCTATTTCTACCTTAAGGGGAAAGGCATTGCCAGAGTTGCTTCAAAAGCGCTGCTCAAGATATCAACCGCAATATCAGGGTTTTTCATAGTCCTGGCAGGATTGAGCGGTACGCTTACTGCATCAATGCTCATAGTGGATCAACCTCTGAAATATGCTGCCATTGAGCTGAATCTGCACAGTTCCACTAATGCAGCCGAAACAATCGGGGGGATCTTCTCGCACGGGAAGATACTGGACGCAATAACCATACCACACCTGCAGAGTCTGCTTGCATTTCCTCTTACACTGGGGAAAGGTACGGTACCGGGACTCAACCTTTTTCCAAACCAGAGTCTCTGGCCTCCACTTTTCATCCATCTTACCTTTGACGTTATGGTTCTGGGGGGAACTCTGATTGGCCTGTTTGCATTCTTTGTTATTCTGGGCTATCTTCTGCACAAGGATCCTTACGCGCACAGATTTGTGATCCTGGGGGGAATGATATCGGGAGTACTTGGGCTGCTCGTTTACGAATCCGGCTGGGTCACTGATGAAGTGGGAAGGCAGCCCTGGATCATCTATAATGTCATGAAAGTCTCCCAGGCAGCCAATACTTCACCATCCATAGTTCCACTTGGAATAGCAATGATATTGTTCTATCTCATTGCAATCCCATTCACAATATACTACACTGCAAAGACTGTAAATTTCAGGGAATTCAATGATGAACCCCGGAATGAGAAGAGAGGAGGTGAAGTAAATGTACCAGGTCGTTGAATCAGAATTCTTCATGAACAGCGTTATATTCGCAGTATTCTTTGCAATAATAAGCACAGAGTTCATGGCGGGTTCTGCCCTGCTGATGCATTACAGTTCATATGGAAAACAGGTAAAACGTTTCATAATACCCATATGGGAGATTACCGGTACGTTTTTCATCCTCTATGTGGTGAATGTTGAGGCACTTGCCCCGGGTCTGCTGCCGATCGTTGCTGAAACTTATATTCCCTTAATTCTTCTCTTCATGATACTTTACAGCACCAGGAACGCCTCCATTATTTTTGCTGAATTTATATGGAAAAACAGCTTCATATCAGAAAAAACGTTATACAGAATATATTCAGGAGTCACGCTGATCCTTGGAGCAATTCTTCTTGTAATATATGTATCCATAGTAACCGGAAAAGGAATAAGCATTTCTGCACATTCATTCAATCTTATACCTTTCTTCTCCTACCTCCCTGATGACGGGATAATTCTGGGAAGCGCGATCATATTTCTCGGCCTTTCTTACGTATTTTACGACATGAACAGAAACAAAATAAATTCCATTTACATAACCGCTGCAGGTCTGGTCATAAATGCTGTTTCTTTTGCATTCCTGAAGAACTTTGTGTTCTACCCATACCTCGCAATTCCCATTGTTCTTACCATCCTCATCCCTGTTCTCTATAATATCAGGGGAACATACTTAATAGCAAAAAATAAGATATTTTACATAGGGGTAATGAGTATTTCAGTTGCAATTATAGAGAGATCATTCTTTCCGGATCTGTTTGGTGGTACAGTTGATGCAAGATCCTATTTTTCAGGTACAGCGATGCAGACTGCCATGTTTGAGCTCACAATCCTCATGATAATATTCGTTGGATCCATGATGATATTTTACTTCCGCATGTATTTTGGAGGCTTCAGAAATGCTATAAGGGAGAATGATCATGATCAGGAAGAAAGGGGGATATTATGAATAGATCTGAAGCTGGAAAAAGCGGAGAGGAACAACTGGAAGACCATAAAAATATGGCAAATATCGGTTTCTATTACACTATTAAAGAAGGGCATGAAAAAGAGTTTGAGAATACATTCCGGGCAACTGTGGAATTCCTTGAGATCAACGCAAACGGATACAAAGAGGCTCATCTGTACAGGGAGGTTGGAAAGAACCGTTATATGATCCTCAGTTTGTGGGACAGTGTTGAATCTTTTTCTGATTTTGTTAAGAGCAGAGAATTCGGTGAAGTAACAAAATTCGGAAAATCGATCGTAGAGGGAAGGCCATACCATAAGATATTCTTAGACTATTGAGTTTGTAAACCCGCGTTTACAGATTCACGTTCTCTCTTCGTTCTCTTGCTTGGTGTTTAAAACTTCAGGTGTTGTTGTGGCATCTAAATAGTCCTTATTTATTACTCGGTAGAATTACCTTCTTCTTCTCGATCAGTAATGTTACTTCACGGATGCAGTTTCAGATACATAGTTTTTCTAAACTTACTGTTTCATATCAAACAGGAAGAGACATTCTTAAACCCATTATTGCAAATTTACGGGCCAAGCATCTTAACTGAGGTCAAGAAGACAGCAATATTTCAAAAATGCAAGGGGAGGGATTTGAACCCTCGCATCCCTACGGAACCAGACCCTCAATCTGGCGCCTTTGACCAAGCTCGACTACCCTTGCTTAACTGACTGGCATTGTGAAATAGATAATAATTTTTGTTCTATTTTTGCTGTTGCTTCTATAAATCTCAAATGAAAATCTCATGTTAACTGAATCACTCTTCAGATTTTTGCATGACCTTTAGAGATACAATCTGTTACATTCTCAGATTCATTTGAGAGGATGGAATCCTCTTTCAAATATCTCCTCATATGGGCAGCAATTAGGAGTGTCTTAAGTGTCGGATGGTTATGAACAGGGTATTTTGGATCCGTGTCAAGGGGAGAAAAAGCATGATATTTCTGTGAATCCTGAAAAAAAATTAGCGGACCTTTTATCTGATAAATCATTTTTTGTAAACAACAACTATGATTTGCATAAACGTTAAAATAACCCTAGACCTTCGTAAAGCTGGTATCATAATGTCGGTGAGAAATCTTGAGGAAGCCTATGTGGTTGAATCTCTAAGAACGCCCATAGGAAAAAGAAACGGAAGCCTGCGTGACGTGCATCCTGTTGATCTGCTTGGGGATCTCACAAAGGCTATGATCAGAAAGACCTCTATTGATCCTTCACAGGTTGAGGATTTTATAATTGGATGTGTAAGCCAGGCTGGTGATCAGGGATTCAACATAGCCAGAAATGCATGGCTCTCTGCAGGTTTACCTGAATCAGTCCCCGGAGTCACACTGGACAGGCAATGCGGTTCCAGTCTTCAGTCACTGCAGTTTGCAACAACCGGAGTAATGTCAGGGCAGTATGGTGCTGTAATGGCAGGTGGAGTAGAGTCAATGACAAGAGTCCCTCTGGGCAGTACTATTAACAGCACGGGAAACCCAATAACACTTGGGCTTACCATGAGGTACGGCATAGAGAACGAATGGTTCAGCCAGGCAAAGGGTGCCGAACTCATAGCCAATAAATGGCATATTGGGAGAAACGAAATGGATATATTGAGCTTTAACAGTCACAGGAAAGCTTTTGCGGCTTCAGAAAGCATGCAAAAGGAGATAGTTCCGGTGAAAATAGGGATAAAGCAGGATGAAACAGGAGAGATTATTACCTTTGACCATGACGAGGGTGTGAGGCCCAATGCAGACCTGAATAAGATGATGGAACTTCCCCCTGCATTTCCCGGTCTAAAACTCATAACTGCCGGAAACTCCAGCCAGATATCTGACGGAGCAAGTCTTTCCTTAATAGCAAATGATGAATTTTCAAGGAAAAATAACCTTAAACCAAGGGCAAGGATAATTGAAACTGCTGCAGTGGGTGTTGATCCGGTCACAATGCTCACTGGGCCAATTCCGGTTACCCACAAACTTCTGGAAAGATCAAACATGTCAATTGACCAGATTGATCTTTTTGAGGTTAACGAGGCTTTTGCACCTGTTGTTCTGGCATGGCAGGAAGAGTTTGATGTGCCATCCGAAAAACTCAATGTGCATGGAGGGGCAATAGCTCTGGGGCATCCACTGGGTGCAACCGGAACAAGAATTCTGGCAACAATGATCAATGCTCTTGAACGCCGTGGGAAAAAGATAGGGCTGATCGCAATCTGCGAAGGTGGCGGTATGGCCAACGGGGCTATAATTGAAAGAATTTAGTAATAACCAATGGGAATTTAAAAATAAAATTTTTGTTAAATAAAATTATTTGTCGCATTTACCGGTTGGGCATGCTGGATCAAATGTTGCATCCAGCTTCAGGTATTTGTCCGGAACCTTGGTCATGAGTTCGATGACTTTCTGCTCAACCTCAGGTTTCCTGATCTCCTTTTTCTCTTCCTTTCTGCTCTTTGTTCCGCTGTAGAGGACCTGCTGAACCTTGCTCTGGTCTCTGTAAACAGTTATACCCTTGCAGTGCAGATCTTTTGCAAGCCTGTAGGCTTTGGCTATGTCGTCCGGAGACGCATCAGATGGAAGGTTTATGGTCTTGGACACACCCGAATCACAGTATCTCTGGAATGTTGCCTGCATAAGTACATGCCATTCCGGCTCTATCTCATGGGCTGTTACAAAAACCCTCTTTATTTCGGGGTCAAGATCTATTTCATGGAGGTTTCCTGTTCTTGCAACCTCATGCATTAGGTCCTCTGAATAGATATTCTTAGCCTTTAATGCATTTTCAAAGTGGTTGTTTACTTCCATAAGTTCCTGCCCGTTAAGGACATGCCTTACAAATGCCAGTGCAAAAAGAGGTTCTATTGAAGATGAGCAATTTGCTATGATTGAAATGGTGCCAGTAGGTGCAATTGTTGTGGTTGTGGAATTTCTCATCTTTATTCCCTGTTCCTGGTAAGTTGATCCATACCATCCGGGAAATACGAATCTCTCCTCAGCGAGCCTCTCTGATTCCATGTGGGATTCCTCCTGAAGGAAGCTCATTACCTTCTCTCCCATCTCCAATGCAGCTCCACTGTTGTATGGTATTCCAAGCATGAGCAGCATATCTGCAAATCCCATGTATCCCAGACCTATCTTTCTTGTTTTCCTGGTCATTTCCTCTATCTTGTCTACAGGGAATTTGTTTGCATCCACAACATCGTCAAGGAATCTTGTGCTGAGCCTTATTACCTCTCTTAATCTCTCATAGTCAACCTCTCCATCCTTGACAAATTTGCTAAGGTTTATGGAACCAAGGTTGCAGGATTCATAAGGCAAAAGCGGCTGTTCACCACAAGGATTGGTAGCCTCTATGTCAGCTATATGCCTCACTGGATTCTTCCTGTTTATTTCATCAAGGAATATCAGTCCGGGATCAGCAGTCTGCCATGCCTTGTTTATTATGGTTTCCCACATTGTCCTGGCCTTTATGCGGTTGACAGTTTTCCCCGACCTCGGGTTTCTGAGGTCTATATAGTCATCGGCATCAAGCTTCTCAAAGAATTCATCGGTCATCCCGACTGAAATATTGAAATTGCTCAGTATTGTATTCTCTGAATCCTTGCTCATTATGAAGTCCATTATGTCGGGATGGTCAAACTGCAGGATACCCATATTGGCTCCCCTTCTCTTTCCACCCTGCTTTATTACGTCAGTGGTGGTATCGAATATCTTCATGAATGAAACAGGTCCTGATGCAACACCCTTTGTTGATCCGACGAGATCATCCTTTGCTCTCAGCCTTGAGAAGGAGAAGCCTGTTCCACCTCCGGATTTATGAATCATTGCCTGGTACTTCAGAGCATCGAATATATCTTCTATACTATCCGCCACGGGCAGAACGAAACAGGCGGAAAGCTGTCCAAGTCTTGCTCCCGCATTCATCATTGTTGGTGAATTTGGTACATATTCGAGGTTTCTCATTATCTGCTCATATTTGTCTATTGTGTCCATGGCTGTAGTCGGCTTGGTCTGGACAAAGTTCATGAATTCCTCAAATGTGCCTTTAAGCTGTCCCTCATTTACGAGGTGATTGAAAGCTCTGTTGAGAACCTCTATCTGAGTGGGCATCAGGCCAGATACTGGCATCTTTTTTCCTTTCTCGGCTACAGTTCCATCTCTCTGGAATTTCATGTAATCATAGAGGAGTTCAACTATTCCGACATGAGTTGCAACTCTCCTGAACATCTGGCCTGGTGTCTCTATGATCTTACCCTCCTCGTCCTTCAGCAGATATCTTGCCTCAAGTGTTTTAACTGCATTTATGGAAAGCTTGAGATCATCCTTTACACCAAGCCTCTCCTTTTCATCTCTTATTGTTCTCCTCTTTTCTCTGTATATTATGTAGGCCTTGGCAACCTCTTTGTAATCAACATTCTTCTTAACAGAAGTCATGAGAACGTTCTCGACAAGGTCCTGAATCTGCTCCACAGTTGGATTTCCCTTTATCTTTTCAAGCTCCTTTACAACATTATCGGCAACTGCCTCGGCATCAGCCATGGATCCTGTTTTTACAGAAAGCATTGCTTTGTATATGGCCCTTGTAATCTTGCTCTTTTCAAAGATGGCGGTAGTGCCGTCCCTTTTAACAATATTCTTGATTTTTGACCTGTTTTTTTCCTGCTCACTTATCATTTTTTGATCACTCCAAAGAGGGTAACCTTTACATTTCCCAGTATAATTTAAAGTCTTCTCAGACCTTTTACCTGACCTGTTTTGATCACGTTTAACGGGATAATGTGATCAGGTATTGTTACCTTTCTGGTAATATTGATTGACCATTATATGATACTTCTGAAGGAACATCAGCTACATTTTATTCAAATTAGATAAAGATAGTTTACCATGTATATGACCAGATATGGTAAAATCCATAATAATCAAGTAAAAATAACGGTTAATACGATTCTGATCAATATTTCAGAAAGGGATCACCAAAAGTTCAAATCTGCATTTTTTGATCACTGCCATAAAAATTTAAAATACAAAATAATAAAATTCCAGTATTTTTATTCAGGGAGTTGCTAACATTAAGTAAAGTATCACTTGGATTTGAAACCAGATTTATAATTGTGGTATAGATATCCATTCATGAAAATGGTCGAGTGTGTCCCCAATTTCAGTGAGGGAAGAAGAAAAGATGTTGTAGATAAAATAGTTGAATCCATATCTGGCGTCAAAGGCGTCAGAATTCTTGACGTTGAAATGGATGAGAATCACAACCGATGCGTAGTTTCATTCACTGCTGATCAGTCAGTGGCTGTTGAAGCAGCATTCCGTGGAATCAAAAAAGCATCGGAATTGATTGATCTGGATGTACACAGAGGAGAACACCCCAGGTTTGGTGCGGCAGATGTGATCCCTTTCATACCTCTATCAGGATCGATCATGGACGATTGTATTCAACTAGCAAGGGAACTTGGAAAAAGGGTGGGTGAGGAACTTCACATTCCCGTATACATGTACGGGGAGGCTTCAATTAAGGAAAATAGAAAAAATCTGGAAGATATAAGAAACAAGAATTTCCAGTATGAACAGTTGAGAGAATCCATAAAGGAGGAGAAATGGAAACCGGACTTCGGACCCACATCCATTGGAAAAGCGGGTGCAACAATTATTGGTTCCAGGGATTTCCTGGTTGCGTACAACGTTAATCTTAACTCTACTGATCTATCTGCAGGAAAGAAGATAGCAAGAGCGTTGAGATCAAAGGATGGAGGTCTCACATTCGTAAAGGCACTGGCCTTTTTCCTGGAGGACAAGAAGAAGGTTCAGATCTCAATGAACCTCACAAATTTCAGTAAAACACCCATATACCGTGCTTTCGAGATGGTCAGGATTGAAGCATCCAGATTTGGGATTACCGTGGCGGAATCTGAGGTTATTGGCCTTGTGCCAATGGATGCTATGATTGAGGTATCTAAATTCTACCTTCAACTCAATGGGTTCAAGAATGAACAGATACTTGAGAAAAAGGTATGGGGTGAATAAATGGAGACTCTGGACAGCTTCATGGAACGCCTTTCAAGTCCGTCTCCTGCTCCAGGGGGAGGAGCAGCCAGTGCCCTTGTGTCCATAACAGCAGCTTCACTGGTATCAATGGTTGCCTCCCTCACAAAGGGCAAGAAGGCATACGCCTCATACAGAGAGGAAATGGAGGGCATTGAAAAGAGATCTTTGGCCGTAAAGGAAGAGTTAAGGGAACTTATGGCAGAGGATGAAGAGGCTTTCAACCTTATAGTAAAAGCATGGGGTATGGATAAAAGCACTGAAGAAAGTGCCAGATTGAGAAAAGTGGAAATTGAGAAAGCGTCTAAAATAGCCATAATGGTCCCATGGAAGATTGCCAGGGCATCTTACACAATAATGGAAATGGCCGAGGCTATCACAAGGCATGGAATAAAGAGTGCAATAACGGATTCCGCATGTGCAGGTATTTTTGCCCAGAGTGCCATTAAAGGGGTTCTGTACAATGTTGCCATAAATTTGAAAAGCGTAGATGACAGAGAATATCGGGATACGGAAGAGATAAAGATGAAACTCTTCCTTCAAAATGCTTCAGAAATTCTGAAAAAAATAGACTCCACAACAGCCAAAATCATAAATCCGGAGGTCGGGAAACAATGACCGAACTGACATTGGAGGATTTCAGGGCTGCGGCAGAATACCTTAATGGAAAAATAAACAGGACACCTCTTTACAGGGCAACAACACTTGGAAAACTTTACGGATGCGAACTTTACCTGAAGCTGGAAAATTTCCAGAAAACGGGTTCCTTTAAGTCCAGAGGGGCACTTTACCGCATCTCAAAATTAACTCCAGAAGAAAAAATGCGTGGAGTTATAACAGCAAGTTCAGGAAACCATGCTCAGGGAGTTGCATATGCAGCTCAGTTTAACGGCATAAAGGCAAAGATAGTCATGCCTGAGGCTTCCGTGCCTGCAAAAATTAATGCGGTTGAAAATTATGGTGCCGAGGTAGTTCTTTATGGAAATGACTACAGTGATGCCAAGATCAAGGCAGATGAACTTGCAAGACTTGAGAACAGGGTATTCATAGAAGCGTTCAACGATTACAGCGTTATAACCGGCCAGGGGACCATAGGGATCGAGATAGTTGAGGATCTCCCGGATGTGGACACAATAATTGTCCCCATAGGTGGAGGTGGACTTATTTCAGGAATTTCAACGGTATCAAAGATTTTGAAGCCATCGGTTAAGATTGTGGGTGTGGAATCCGAACTTTCCGATTCAATGCGCCTCTCTGTTAAGGAGGGCAGGGTTGTGCCACACACCAGCGGCAACAGCATTGCTGATGGAATATCGGTGAAATATCCCGGTGAAATAACCCTCTCCATGGTCTCAAAGCATGTTGACGACATTGTCACCGTATCGGATGAGATCATTGCCCATGCCATTTATGTGCTTCTTGAGAGAAATAAGATTTTAGTTGAGCCATCAGGTGCTGCAAGCCTTGCAGCCATAATGGACGGAAAGGTTGATGTGAAGGGGAAGAAGGTCGTATGTGTGCTTTCCGGAGGAAACATCAACCTTCTTCTGCTGTCAAAGATAATATACAAGTCCATGGAAATGGAATCAAAACTTGTAAGGCTTGAGTTCAGGATTCCAGACAGGCCGGGAACCCTTTTCAGGATTTCATCTGCAATTTCTGAGGTCGGAGGGAATATATTCCATGCTGAGGTGGACAATCTTTCCAGAAATACGCCGGTTGGTTTCCAGACTGTAAAATTTTCAGTCAACATAAGAGGAGAGGATCATCTGGAACAGCTTTTGGATAAGATAGGAAAACTTGGATACAGTTACGAAATCGTCAGTTAACTGTCCGATAGAACATATACAGATTCCGGAACAACTGAAATGATTGCCGGGGTTGTCCCAAGAACTTCCCCATCAGCCTCAACAGGTGCGGGATCTCCACCCACGCTTATATTCTTCAGAACCATATTCCTGACCGTTTTTTTCTTTACATATCTGCCGTTTCTTAGGCTTGACAGCCCAGCAAGCATCCTTACCATGCCTATGTCCTTTATTATGTGGACGTTAAGCATCCCATCATCCAGAACTGAATCCGGTGACGCCTTCATACCTCCACCAAAATATTTCCCGTTGGCTATTATGATCTCAGTTGCTCTCATATCTTCAGTTCCATGGCTGAGGCCAACAACCATTTCATAGTATTTCAGATCCCAGATCTCCCTGAGAATCGATCTGATAAACACATTCCCTCCCCTTGAATTTTTCTTCGCATTAACCCTCATCATGACCGAGGCTCCAAAGCCTATCTCCAGTATATTCAGAAAGTAACGCTCCCCTCCCTGGTATCTGACTATGCCGCAGTCGATCCTCTTCTTTCTGTGATCCCTGATCAGCCCTGTAATACTTCCGGCATCAAGTGGGGAACTTTTGATGAAATCAGAACCGGTCCCCGCAGAAATGGGAACAAGAGTGGTATGGGTCCCAACCATTGCCTGAAGAGCCTCGTTCAGTGTTCCATCTCCCCCGGCACAGATCACATATTCCGCACTGTTGTTAACGGCTTCCCTTGCAATCTCTTCTGCGTGTCCAGGTCTCTCGGTAATCACCGTTGTGTAATCAAGACCCTGAAGTGACCTCTTTATCTCAGGCCACTTTTCCATGATATATCCGCCACCGGATACAGGGTTAAGAATCAGAACGTTTGCCACCAGGCACACCTCCTTCAGGATCTCCCATAAAAAGTTTCTGAACCTTAGACATCTCCCCATCTCTCCTGTCCGGATCGAACAAATCCGTTCCTGTTCTTCTTCTTGTTATATCCTCAGGATATAAGGGGCATTCGTATTTTAACATATGCTGGTACACGTCACCCGGTACCCTTCTGCTGTAATTGATTGCCGGAAGCCCCCTGACCATGACTTTCAGACCGAGATGCTTTGCAGTCTCAAGGGCCACACTTCTTGAAACACGCCTGTAGTCTGTTATCTTTCCGCCAAGTACAGAAATAACGCCGTTTCTGGAAACAATTGTGAAGTCTCTGGAAATCTCTCCTGGAGTCTTACCTTCGCCGTATAAAGGCCTTATTCCAGAATACGTTTCCACAATTTTGCTCCGGTCAAGTTTACCCACAACATATTCTGCACTTTTCAGGAGATATTCAATTTCGTCTTCCGGCACAGAAAACTGATCCGGATTATGGACAAACGTGTCTGTTGTGCCTATGACTGTGACATGTTCCCAAGGAATTATAAATATCTGCCTTTTGTCTATGCTGCTTCTGAAAGCAAGTGCAGCATCTGTGGTGAGATCCTCCTTTCTGAATATGATGTGTATGCCTCTGCTCAACCTGAATTTTTCACTGTAATTCAGTCCTGCCATCTCCATTATTTCTGCAGACCACGGTCCGGCTGCGTTTATGACAGTCCTGCTTCTGACCATATGACTCTTACCAGATATGAAATCCCTTACGCCAATCCTGAATTCACCACTGTTCATTGAAATAGATTCAGCGCCCGTATAGTTGAGGCAAACAGATCCACTGTTGTGGGCAGATACAACATTATAAATGACCAGTTCCGCATCGTTCACCATGGCATCCATATATGTGAAATATCCATCTATTTCCGGACCATACTGCCCATCATTCTTATGAAATACGGGGAATCTGTTCTTCCCGCCGAGCATCTTGTAAAGAATCAGGCCCAACCTGATTTTCCAGGACTTCCATGATCCTGCACCGATCAGTATCCTGAATTCTACGGGAGTTACCAGTTCAGAATTTTCAAGAAGATAATTTCTCTCTTTCAGCAGATTCCTGACCAGCCTCAGCCTGCCCTGATCCAGATATCGAAGCCCTCCGTGAATTAGCTTTGACGAACCTGAACTTGTTCCTGATGCAAAATCACCCTTTTCCAAAAGGACGGTTCTCAGGCCAAGCTGGGACAAAATATTTGCACATCCCGCGCCGGTTATTCCGCCACCTATTATTGCTGCGTCAAAAAAATTTCCTTCCAGGGAATCAAGATCATCATTTCTGGTTGCTGCCGAGAATTCTCTATTCATTGTCATTCCCTTGAAAACAGAGGATCCTGCATTCCCTTCTCTATGTTCTTTACCGGATTCTCAATGTATTCAGAAAGATACGAACCGGTTCCGTGGTGGTGGGTCAGGCTTCCTCCGCACTGAATGAAAGTCCTGATGAGGGTATGGCGAAGATCCTGAAGCTTTTCCGGGCTGCATTTTCTCATCATGAATGTGAAATATATGGATGATCCTGAATTGTAGACATGTGAAATATGGGAAAGAATAATCCCTTTCAAACCCATTTCAGAGGTTTTTTCAGCGAATTCCCTGGAAACCCTTGAATGAAGTGTTTCGATATTGTCCCATGATACGGAAGTTTCAAGTGTGTCCACAACCACTCCCATCTTCCAGAGCTCATTTCCAAGGTATGGTCTCACGTATCGTTCCCTGAACCATTTTCTCCCAATCTGGGGACCTGTGTATATTGCGCCAGGAATATTAAGGAGCGCACTTGCATCGTTGTTCATTACAATGAGCATTGATCCTTTCTGCGCCCCCCTGACACTGATATATCCACGTAAAACTTTCTTCATTGTGTTTTCATCAGCCGTGTCCATTGAGAACATTGTTTCAGGCTCATCGGAAAGCCTGATCACCGAGGGTATGTTTCTGATCTTTCTTATGGCATTTATCCCTTGGCTGAAAGTTCTGAAGAAATAGGATGAAAAGGACCGGTTTGCCGGAGACCTGTAGGTGTTAAGGACAGCTTCAGTTATGATACCACGCCTCCCCTCACTGCCAAGTGCAAGAGACTTTGCGTCAAGAATGGAACTTTCCCTTGGAACTATGGGTTGCAGCACCTCCCCGTCGGATCTCGAAACCCTGGCAGAGAGAAGGATATTCTCAATATCTCCATACTGGTTTGATTCCTGTCCGGAAGCCATTGTGGCAATCCATCCTCCTATGGTGGAAAACTGCATGGACTCCGGAAAGTTTCCAAGGGTAAGGCCATGGGTATTGAGCAGATTCTCGGCTTCCTGCCCCTTAAATCCCGCACCTAAAATGACATAACCGCTTCCCCTCCTGAATTCCTTCAGGTTTTTCGTATCAAGTGATATGACTGTTCCTCTTCTTTTGAAAACATGTCCTCCTGTAACAGAGGTTCCACCGCCGTAAATTGTGATTTGAAACCTGTTTTCAAGAGCCAGCTTCAGGAGAGGCTTTATCTCACTGTATTCGGGAA
>Ga0078972_1012480_pt1 | contig 14582 bp, 14 predicted proteins | sample YelNatPaOPGAMG01_FD_67568 | JGI IMG/M metagenome (GOLD analysis project Ga0078972, IMG submission 67568) | Hot spring thermophilic microbial communities from Obsidian Pool, Yellowstone National Park, USA - OP-RAMG-01 (SPADES assembly) (version 2) | ecosystem: Environmental > Aquatic > Thermal... | reverse complement strand
TATCTCCTGCCAGCCCTGCTTTGACGATGCATATTGCAATAGTAGTAATCCAAATTATAATAACTCCACCCCAAGTAACAAGTGTGTTGCCATTCCAGATGGTGGCGAGGATATGTTCTGCTTAGTGGGTTGTGATCCAGCAGAACAGGGAAGCTGCCCTGATAAATTCACCTGTAAGGATGTAAAGGGTGTAAATCTCTGCGTACCTGATAGCAATAGTTGTGTACAGCAGTAATTAGGTTTCGAATTAATTATTATTCGGGCGAGGCTAACAACCTCGCCTTTTTTATTTTAAATCAAGGAAAAAACGAAGCGGAAGTTGAGAAATTGGAGAAATTGGAGAAATTGTACTTGGCACTTTTACTAAAAACACCAATAATATCAATAGGTTAGAATTAAAATTAATCAAGAAGTGCCAGTTACTTTTTTGCTTCCAAGAACTGAATTTAAATATATAAACTAATTGATTTCTTGAAGTATAGTATAGTTTGATATATATCTGACTTTGGGTTTTCGATTGTATTTTTTAATTAGATTTCTGTTATTGTTCTGACGAGTGCAGAGTGGAAGTGTTAACAGGTTCTCGATGAGATTATAGGGATGAAAGAGTTTATACTAAAAAAGATTCTTATATCTTTCATAACTATTGTTGGGGCGGTTAGTCTTGTATTCTTTATAATTCACCTGATTCCCGGTGACCCTGTTGAGAATCTGCTCGGTGAGCAGGCGCTCTCGGTCGATAAAGACAGGATAAGAAAGAACTTGGGTCTGGATAAGCCAATCCATCAACAATATATAGTTTTTATCGAGAACCTTGCAAAGGGAGATCTGGGCGAATCCCTGTATAAAAAGGGTCAGAAGGTCTCAACCCTCATAGCTCAGCGATTTCCGAATACTTTTATTCTCGCTCTCTCTGCGATGCTTGTCGCTATCTCTCTGGCTATGGGGGCAGGCATACTATCTTCTTTGAAGAGAGGGACTATTATCGATACGACAATAATGGCTATCTCGGGATTTGGGATATCCATACCCGCATTCTTTTTAGGGCCACTGCTCCTGCTGATCTTCTGCAGGTGGTGGAAGGTGTTGCCTCCACCCGCATCACAGGAGGGGATATTGAGCCTTGTTTTGCCCTCGATTACGCTCGGTTTTGCCCTTGCGGCTTTCTTGTCCAGGCTCATCAGATCCCAGATGATAGAGGTTTTATCAGAGGATTTCATTCGCACGGCATACAGCAAAGGGTTGTCAAAAAAGAGGGTTATTTTCAAACACGCCTTCTCGAATATCCTTGTAGTTGTGATAACAATTGTAGGGATGCAGTTTGGTTCATTACTTACAGGTGCAATAATAACGGAGAGGGTCTTTGCGTGGCAGGGTATCGGGACACTTATGATCGAGGCGATTTCGAAACGGGATTATCCTGTTGTGCAGGGCACAATAATTCTTATTTCATCTCTGTATGTCGTTATCAATCTGCTCATAGATATTATGTATGCCCTGATAGACCCGAGGATAAGATATGCAAAGGATCAATCTTAATCTTGGCTTGACTATTGTAGTTTTATTTGTGCTTATGGGTATGCTGGGTCCATTGTTCTTGCAGGATAGTGACAAAATCCCATCTATCGAGAATCAATTGAGGCCGCCTGACAGCGAGCATCCTTTTGGATTCGACGAGAATGGGTATAATCTCTTTTCGCGGATTATACTCGGGGCGAGGATTGCTCTCATCGTGGGTCTATTTACCACTCTCATCTCTGCATTGATAGGGAGTATTATCGGGGCTATATCGGGATATTTTGGTGGACCTGTTGATGAGTTGATTATGAGGATTGTCGATATTTTGATGTCATTTCCGGGAATCTTGCTGTCGATTTCCATAATCGCACTGACTCAGAATCCTTCATACTCAATGATAATCATAGCCTTATCTATCACTTCGTGGGTTCCTTATGCGAGACTTGTGAGGTCTCAGACACTATCTATGAAGAACAGGGATTTTGTGGTTGCAGCAAGAGCAATGGGTGCAGGAGATTTTTATATAATAAGAAGGCATATCCTGCCAAACTGTTTCAACTCGATTATCGTTCAAGCCACATTTGGGATTGCGAGTGCGATAATAGCAGAATCGGCGCTCTCCTTTTTGGGAATAGGACCTCAGGATTCAGCGAGCTGGGGTGCGCTCATTGATTCAGGCACTCAGTACCTGCTTATACGATGGCACCTTGCATTCTTCCCGGGATTGTTCCTCTTTTTTGCTGTAATAGGCATAAATATGTTGGGAGATGCCTTGAGAGACAGACTCGATCCAAGACTCAGAGTTTAAATCAACCGATATCCTACCCGATTGGCATAGAGATAGACCTCAAAAAAGTTCGATCACGATTTCTCGATTCAAACACTGACCTGTTTTAGTAAGTATCACATTCTCAACTATTTGATCGTATCTTTTTATGAATGTTATTGTATTGACGGAGAGTATTAGATATGTATAATCACATCTACCTGTGATAGGATTATTATGGATTCAATGAATGACATCGCCGGACTATCATTGATATTTGGAATCTCGGGCACGACACTGACCGAAGAGGAGAGGAGATTGCTCTCTGAGGTCAAGCCGCTTGGAGTAATCTTTTTCAAGAGGAACTACTCTAATCCCACCCAGTTGAAGGGTCTCGTCGATTCGATAAGAGATGCAATAGGCAGGGAGAATATCGTGTTCTGTGTCGATCAGGAGGGAGGAAGGGTACAGAGGTTTCTGGAGCCATTTACTATTATCCCTTCGGCCGAGATCATTGGCAAGACTGAGAATGAGTATCTCGCAACAGAGGTTGGGAAGATTATTGCAAGGGAGTTGAGAGCCTGTGGTATCAATATGAATCTTGCACCAGTGTGTGATATAAATACCAATTCTGAGAATAAAGTCATTGGAGATAGGGCATATGGCAGGGATGCGGAGACCGTAATGCGAATGTCCGAGAGCATACTGTCGGGTCTTATGGAGGGTGGGGTATTGACCTGTGCAAAGCACTTCCCTGGCCATGGGGATACAACTCTGGATAGCCACGAGGAGCTCCCAATCTGCTCCAAGACAATGGATGAACTCTATGAGAGGGAACTACTCCCGTTCTTGAATATCATAGATAAAGGTGTGGACTCGATTATGCTCGCCCATATACTCTTCGAAAATATCGACAGGGAATATCCCGCCTCGATGTCTATGCGATTCGTAGATTTCTTGAGGATAGAGGCGGGCTTCGATGGGATAATCATAAGTGATGATATGGAGATGAAGGCAATCTCAAAGAGATTTAGTGTCCCCGAGGCTTCGCTAATTTCGATAAGAAGCGGAGTAGATGTCCTTTTGATATGCCACACGCTCGCTATTCAGAGAGAGACATACGATTTAATAAGGCGATATTATCTTGACAACCCTGATAGAGTTGAGGCAAAATTCAATCGCTTGAATAAGTATCTTGAAAGTATAAAGATGATAGATTATGATATCTCCGTAATTGGTTGTAAGGAGCATTTTCAGGTAATAGAGGAGATAAGAGAGCTTGCAAGCACATAAATCGAAAAGGAGTCATATATGAAGAGGATAATTTTATTGTCATCGATTTTGCTTCTCCCTTTGGTGTCTTATGCGCTGCCTTCAGGGTTACAGCCATTTGACAACCCGACTTTTCAGAATGCCTTGAAAGACGCATATCAGAAGTTGAATGTCTATCGCGGTGAGAATGCTGTTATGAATTATAGGAGGACTATGCCGGTAATCCCTCAGGCCCGCAGGCAAAACGAGGATTTTAATATACTGAATATGAATCTGACTATAATGCCCAAGTTAGGGGATACTACCGCAGAATCCATAGTGACTATCAACACGCAGATAATGATAAAGGTTACAGGGACAGACCCGCTCTCTTCTGCGATGTTCTATTCAAAGACTTATGATAAGATAACAGTCAGTTCTCCCGATACGGAGTTTACATATACTGTAGAGCCGTATTACTACGATGAAAACATATCGATTACAAATATCGTTTTTAAGAATCCTCTGCCAAAAGATAGCATAGTGAGGATTAATATTGCTACCGAGGGAAAACCTAACTGTGAACCCTCTCCATTCCTGGGACTTGTAACCTGTCAATACAATAAGACACTTACATACGACCTCTCCGCGATGCATCCTATGAGGGCAGATGGGAAGGATGAGGCGTTCTCGTTCGATATTGCTATATTGATGCCGGATGATTATTTCTCGACGGCCTCTGGAAGCTTTGCCGGGAGCGTGGAGAACGGGGATGGGACTAAGACAGAGTTGTGGCACAATGATTTAGCACAGTTTGTGGCCTATGGACTCGCTCAGTTCGACAGGTTCTCGACTGCTTATGAGGGATACAATGGCAAGATTTTTGATATAAATAGTTTTGTTCTGCCCGACAGAGGAGAAAAGGCCAAGGGCTTTCATTCACTTGTTGGAAAGGCTCTGGATTGGTATTCAAAGAAGTTCTATCCTTATCAGTATCCGGTGATATCTTTCAACGAGATAGACAAATCGTCAGACGCTGCCTACGCAACTCCAATGGCACAATTTATGCCTGCCTCTCTGATAGATGCCGGCTCTGATGACAGAAACGCTATCGAGACATTCGCCCACGAGGTGGCTCATCAGTGGTGGGCTTTTATGGTTATGTCGGCAAACTATGAATATCCTTGGATAAATGAGGGATTTGCCGAATTCAGTGCAATGGAGTTTGCAACTCAGAATAATGAACTGGCAAGGGCTTTTATGTATGGTGTCTATGCATTTCTATATTTCTATATGGTTTCACCTGAGGATGATGTCGCGATTTGCTCAAAGGATGTATTTAGTAATGACAATAGATATGTTCTGTTGACATACTATAAAGGGGCACTCGTCTTATCTCAACTCTCCAATATTATGGGAGACGATTTCTATAAGGTTCTCTCCTTCTATGTCTCGAAGAATCTCTTCCAGTTTACAGATGTTGACAGGCTCAAAGCCGCCTTCAAGGAAGTGACAGGTGATGATTATGGGTGGTATTTCGACAGGTGGTTAAAGGAGGCAGGATACCCCATCTATACGCTCAAATATGATATAAAAACAGATGGAGAAAAGAGCACAGTAGATTTGTTTATCCAGCAGGCTTCATCTACTTATAAGGCAAAAGGTGTTAATACTATATTCGATATGCCAATCGATATAGCCTTCTACAACGATTCACGGGAAGAGGTGCAGAGAGTGACCGAGAGGATAGATAAAGAGACCTTCGAGAAATCCTATGAATTCGATGCAAATATGCAGAGTGTGATAGTGGACCCTGCAATCAAGATATATATGAAGAGATTGAGATCCGCCCAGAAGGGGGATGTAAATCTGGATATGGAGGTAGATGGTAAGGATGTCTTACTTACTGCATACTCTTATAAGTACAATTGGTATAGTTATTTCGAAAGGGAAAATGCGAGATTCCTGCCAAATGCCGATCTAAATATGAATGGTGAGATCGACGATGAGGACTTGAATGCAGTGGTAGGCAGTTTTGGCGAATGTCTTCTGAGTTCCTGTAAGTAATGGAGGTAAATATGAGAAGAGTAATGATCCCGATTATAGTGATTCTGTCTTTCATATCCGGCTGCTCCAATAGGAGTATTGAGTTGATCGAGAATTTTGATTATCGTGATGTTGCAGTAACACAGGATACAGGTACGAATCCTGAGGATGTAATTGGTGAGGATATAACGGATATTGTAGAGACCCCTCTCAAACTGATATTCGAGGCGGATAAGGATAAACCACAATATCTCGAAGTAGCACTGGTACCAGCGGTGTCAGAGGAAAAGACTCTCGTGATAGATATGCTCTTGGGAGGAGATGACAATCAGAAGATTACATTCTACGGGGCGTATTACAGAATCAGTTTTCCTGAGGATGTGCTCGAGGTAGAGACTGTTAGTTCTCACCCGGAACTCCCGACGGGTATAATAAACAAATTCACAGTGCGAAAGGGAGAGATAATCGGTGTGATAACGAACAAGGGTGATGTACCAATGATGTCCCTCGGGTGCAAGAAACCGCTTGTTTCGGTGAGATTCAAGGTAAAGATGATAAAGACCGGAAAGATTACTATAGTAGATGGTAAGACGCAGATATTGGACGACAAGCTCAAACCAGTCGTAAATAATTTCTATAGTGGGAAACTGACTATCATACAGAAATAGAAGGAGAATAGTAAGATGAGAAGAGCATTTTTACCTATGCTGATTCTTGTGATTGGCATAACTCTCGTTTTATCCTCCTGCCGAATAAGGACTATCGAACCAGAGGACTATAAGCCTGCTACAGAGGGGCATCTTAGCCCAAAAGAGGTGAAGGAGCTGATCGAATTCAAATTCTCGAAAGTTGGAATAAAACTCGCACCTTATGTAACCCTCAATCTGAGAGGGATAAAGATCAGAACTGATGGATACGATTCGAACCTGAATGTGGGATATGTATATCTTATAGAACCACCGGAGGATGTAAAATTTACTCAGGATTACCAGAGACCCCTTACGAAGTCCGAGATGGAGGAGCTGGAGAGACTCAGAAAGACCGAGGGGTATTATATCCTCTTCATAAACGAGGGTCCAAGAGAGAAGGTAGAGGCGGCGGTAGATGAGTTTTTGAATCTGTTATATTCAAAGAATGTATTGCTGAAATATAAGGCACCTGAGGAGAAGAAGGAAGGGGAGGATGTCAAGAAGACAGAGCCACCAGCCGAGGAGAATAAGGCAAAGGATTCCGAAAACAGTAATACAGAACAGACTGAATAAGATTATCTATTTCGATTTCAGAGGAAGCGAAAATTAAGAATGTCCGAGGATAATGAGTTAATTGTAGTCTATTCGGGCTCGCAGATAAGTGCCGGATTCTTAAAAGGTCTATTAGAGGATGCAGGCATTACGGTGTTTTTGTGGGATGAACATATATCGGCTATAGAACATATATCGGTTATAGATCCGTTATCGGTTATAGATCCGATGCCATTCAGCTTTAATAATTGGGTTTATCCCGTTAGAGTGGTTATTGCTAAGAGGGATCTAAATAAGGCAGAACCCATTATTGAGGAATTCCTCGAAATAAAACCCATAGAGTAATTCATTTGATCTGTTTCCAAACCCATCTGGAATATTACTCTGGTTTTTTTGTTGATTTATTTGCCTTTTATATATTAAGGCAATTGATTATGATTGAGATAAGAGGAAAGATAGATATAGGAAAAAGAGTATATAGATTAATCGATAAGATCGGTTTTTATCTTGGACCTGATCTAATTTTTCTATCCTTTCTAATTCTTGTCCTTGTTGTGCTCAGCATAATCTATGGTAATAAGAGATTTGTATTTATGAATAGATCTCTGATTGTTCCCTCTGTTGTCTTTGCTGGCTTACTATTATTCGGGATATCCACCCGAATACATATACTCATCTCTGGTGGAAGAGATGGGATAAAGGAGATTTTGGAATTTGTACTCAAGATGGCAAGAGATTGGTTACCTCTATTGATTATACTCCTGATTTATGAAAACCTCCACGATATGACAGATTTAATTCATCCAGATACCTTAGATGGAGAATTGAGAGAGATTGATAAGGCTATTTTCGGAGTTGACCCAACATTATATCTTGAGCGTTTTATTACGCCTATACTCAATGATTATATGACCTTCTCATATGCGCCATTTTTTTGTATCCGGCAATTATCCTTGGAGTAATTTATAAAAAAGGAGATATTATAAAATTTCGTGAATTATCGCTTGCATTCGAAATATGTGTAATAATAGGATTTATCGGATATGTTATAGTTCCAGCAGTTGGTCCAAGATATTTTTTGAATAATGAGTATACAATATCTTTGAATGGATATATTACGGAGATAGGGATTAAGGCGTGGAATTCGATAGAGTCTGTCAAGAGGGATTGTTTTCCATCCCTTCATACTGCAATGAGCGCAATCAGTCTTGTGTATTTCTACAGATTTAGAAATTTCTACAGAGGTGGGAAGGTAGTCTTTTTAATCTCAATACCACTGATAGTGAGTCTGTGGATATCAACGGTCTATCTTAGATACCACTGGGTTGTAGATGTCTTTGCAGGGTGGATTCTTGCAATCATTTGTGTAACTCTCTCTCCTCGATTTATAAAGTGGTATTATTATAGAAAGACCGGCCTAATGCCTGAGGTATCAACCGACTTTACAAGAAACAGAAAAGTTTAATTGATTGAAAAGAATTCTACCTGACACAATTTGAGCACTCGTTGCAAAAAAGCCAATTATATCAATATGTTAGCTTGCGTTTTTTAGGTAACTGGCACTTCTTTTCTGCTTTGATTTGACCTCTTTTTCTGCTAATCCTCTGGGTTATGGTTAGGCGGATATTCAAGGCAATCAAGAATAATTTGATATATTTTTTCGTAATCTTACTCCTGTATCTCTTCAGGTTTATTCCGCTCTTTTTGATGCGATTAAAACTCAAATCTATTGCATTGCTTGCGTATTATCTGCCAACAAAGGAGAATAGGATCGCAAAACTAAATCTCGCTCAGTTCTTCGACGAAAAGACATCCGAAGAGATAAGGAAGGATATGTATCTCAACTGGGCAAGATCTATCGAGGAGATTATGAGGGTTGTCCTGAGAGGAGAAGATATCAACAGATTCGTATCTATGTCGAAAAAATCGAGGGAGATACTCGATACAGAGCTAAAGAGGAATAGAGGAGTAATCTTTTTTACCGCTCATATGGGTAACTGGGAGCTGATGGCAGTATATCTTGCAAAGTGTGGTTATGATATCAATACTATTGCAAAAGAGAGTTATGACAGGAGGTTTACAGAGCTAATCAGGAGATCGAGGGAGAGAAATGGGGTAAAGTGTGTTTTCAGGAATGAAGAGAATGTATCGGAGAGGATCAACACGATACTGAATAATAACGGAGTAATGGGATTTTTGATAGACCAGAATACGAAGGTTCTGTCTGTGGATGTAAATTTCATTGGTAGATTGGCACCTACCCCGATTGTGCCAGTTAGAATTATGAGGAGAGTCGATACCCCATCCGTGGTTGGTTTTGTGCACAGAGAGGGAGGAATGAATATTGTAGAGGTAACAAGGCTCGAATACTCTCCTGATGAGGATGAAAAGACCACCCTCGAAAGGATAAATGGTATTCTATCTGACGCAATTATGAAATACCCCTCTGAATGGATATGGATACACAATAGATGGAAAATTTCCTGCTAATTTCTTCACATTTTAAAAAGTTATGATATTATTTCGTAGATTTGCGAGGTTTTAGATATGAAAAATTATAATGTTGTCATTGTTGGAGCGACAGGGCTTGTAGGAAGGACATTTATAAAGGTACTGGAGGAGAAGAGATTTCCCATCAACAAGATCAGATTACTTGCCTCATCCAGATCCGCTGGCAGGAAACTCAAGTTCAATGGAGAGGATATAACGGTCGAGGAGCTCAAGAGAGGGATGTTCAAAGGATATGATATCGCCCTCTTTTCTGCGGGAGGGACGGTGAGTAAGGAGTTTGCACCTATCAGTGCCAGTGAGGGGTGTGTGGTGATAGATAATTCGAGTGCCTGGCGTATGGACGAGGATGTCCCGCTTGTGGTCCCGTATGTAAATTCCCACAGGATAAAGGATCATAAGAAGAAGGGGATTATTGCAAACCCCAACTGTTCTACTATCCAAATGGTAATTGCCCTCAATCCAATTCACAAGGTCAATCCAATCAGGAGAATATTCGTATCCACATATCAGGCTGTATCCGGTGCCGGCCAGAAGGCAGTAGATGCCCTTTATAAAGAGACAGAGGCGTTTTTCAAGGGGAAAGAGATTGAACCCCAGCACTTCCCATATAAGATCGCATTCAACTGCATTCCCCATATTGATGTATTCCTTGAAAACAACTATACGAAAGAAGAGATGAAGATGGTTTTGGAGACCCAGAAGATAATGGAGTCCAGGATACTGGTCTCACCTACGACTGTGAGAGTTCCGGTAATGAATGGCCATTCCGAGAGTGTGGTAATCGAGACCGAGAAGCCAATTAGCAGGGATGATGCTATTCGAATTCTGAGAGAGTCTCCAATGGTGGTGGTAGTAGATGACCCATCTCAGAAGAGGTATCCAATGCCGATTTTGTCATCGGGAAGAGACGAGGTATTTGTAGGAAGAATCAGAGAGCCTCTGATATTCGAGAATGGGCTTGCTATGTTTGTGGTGGCTGATAATATCAGAAGGGGTGCTGCTACAAATGCGGTCGAGATCGCTGAGATCTTGAAGGATATGCTATAAGGAGAACCATTTTATGAAAAAATTCTTGATTCTGTTTTTCTCATTATTTCCGACGAGTCTTTTTGCCTTCAATGTTACTGTGTATGACCTCTCCGAAGATGATTCATACTTTAATGCGCAGGACATAGAAGATAACAAAGGAATAAACATAAGATGGACAAGTTCGGTTACGAGTGCCACCTATTATATAAACATAGATTCTTCCTCCAAAAGCACCGAACACCAGATAGCAAGCGGTTCGTATAATGGTGGAGACGCATCTTATACAATCTATGCAAATGATATACTCTCTCACGCAAATAATACACTCGATGGAGACAAGGAGATATATGTGCTCATAGAGGCACAGGAGAGTAGCGACGGAGGGAGTTCTACTCCAAAGTTTCAGGATAATATAAAGGCGTTAGTAGTACACTTCGACAGAACTCCACCACCGGCGCCATCTATAAGTTCAATCGTACCCGGTGAGAACAGTCTGCAGGTATATGTAGAGTGGGGACAGAATTCATCCGAATCGGATAAATATGGTTTCAATATATATTACAGAAAGACAGGGAGCAGTGATGAACCTCAGGTGGATAAGAATATCAAGACTACGAAGCACAAGATATCCGGTCTAATCAATAATCTGAGTTATGATGTGTGGGCAGAGCAGATCGATAAGGCAAAGAATGTGTCTGAGAAGTCGGCAGTGGTATCCGGAACTCCCCGGGAGGTATTTGACTACTATGAGTTTTACAAGAATAGCGGTGGCAAGGAGGAGGGCGGTTTCTGTTTCATAACCACCGCCGTATATGGCTCTCCTGTGCACCCTATAGTGTATATCTACAAGGGTTTCAGGGACAATATACTCTCCAGATCTGCGATTGGCGAGAGATTTATCTCTGTTTATTACAGGTACTCACCCTATGCGGCTGATTTCATCAGAGATAAGCCCTTGCTGAGAGTTCTGTTTGCTCTGATCCTCACACCAATTGCTTTTATGCTGTTGTTGATAATGAAGCCTCTCTATCTATTACTCATTTTTGGTATCATTCTGAGTGTTGTAATTCTATTCAGATATTCCCGCAAATCCCTTTCGTTCTTTGTTTTGCTCTCTGTCTTGTTCCTCCCTACTTTACTCTATGCAGAATCGGATAGGAGTTTCGGGGTATCATTGAATGTTGGAAACTATAAACCATCTAAGATAGACAGTGAGAATGGTCTGACAACAGAGCCATACAAAGAGATATTCGACAACAAGAGCGAATTGATGTTCAAACTCGGGCTGGATTATGAATTATTTCAGAGGTTGGGTACTCTCTCCATAGGAGGGACTGCGGGCTTCTGGCAGGTAGTAGGGAAGGGGATATACAATTATGGGACTAATACCATAACTAAGAGTCAGGATACTACGGTATTCAATATTGTCCCGTTCGAATTGAACCTGATGTACAAATTCGACTACTATGCCAATACCCTGAACATACCTCTCGTACCGTATGGCAAGATTGGACTCGACTATTATGTTTATTGGATTACCAACGCAAAGGGGGATGTCTCCAACTACAAGAACAGTGATGGTAAGAGTTTCGATGGTTATGGGGGTAAGATGGGATATCACTATGCAGGTGGGATTATGTTTCTGCTCGATTGGATAGATAGCGAGACAGCCGCTGATTTTGATATGGAGTTTGGTGTGAATAACTCTTATCTGTTTATGGAAATCTATAAATCCGTAGTAGATGGTTTTGGTTCCGATGGATTCAACCTGTCCAGTACTGGTTTCCTCTTTGGACTCTATTTAGACATTTAATAAGATGAGATATGCCTTACTCGTCGAATATTCGGGGAAGTTCTTCTCTGGCTGGCAGGTTCAGCCCGGTCTCAGAACTGTGCAGGGTGAAATCGAGAGGGCGCTTAAGATATTTCTCAAAGAGGATATCAGAATAAGCGGGGCGGGCAGGACAGACGCGGGTGTGCACGCGAGCGGGCAGGTTGCCTCTTTCGATTCGAGAATCGAACTGAATTTATATCAGTTGTTGCTCTCATTGAATGGAATCCTCCCGAGAGATATCTCGATTATAGCGACTGCAAAAGTAGATGATGAGTTCCATCCCAGATATTCTACCAGGACAAAAATATATGAGTATCGTGTTTTGAATAGGAGGGGAAGGCCTTCCCTGTTTTCTGATACGGTATATCATTTTCACTTTCCTATGAATCTCGAATTGATAAAAAGTGGAATAGAATATCTAAATGGTATTACAGATTTCTCTACATTCAAGGCGGCGGATAATGAGTGTAAGGGGGATGTGAGAAATATCAGGATCGAGTTGTACGAATCCGAACAGGATCTGTATGTATTCAAGTTCGAGGGGAAGGCGTTCTATAAGAATATGATCAGGATAATAATGGGTACACTCTTGAGACTTGGCAGGGGTGATATAGATTTGAATCGTTTTTATGAGGTTGTGAAGAGTGGAGATAGAAGGGCGGCATTCGAGACCGCGCCTGCCTGTGGACTGATTTTGAGAAGGGTGATATACGAACCAGAGATTAGATGGGAGAAGTAGTTGTTTAAGGACTTTTCACCAAAAGAGCTAAAATACTACCTTGGATTTGGCTTTCTGTTCTTCATACTTACGACATATATATTTACAAACCTGTTCTTTGGTTTGATCTATGATTCGAGTATGTCTCTACGCACAGTTTTGATAATTCACGATTCCCTATATTCGATAATGTATCTCCTACTTGTGCTTCTGCTGGCATTCTTCTTTAGATTAAACAGAGTAAGGACGATATTATTCGTAATTCCTCAATTCTATATCTATGAATATCTGGGTGGGATATTCGTAGAAGGGCTCGATTACTTCATATTTGCTCCCAAACTGATTATCCTCAGATTGATTATTATTGCAATAACCGTCTTTATAGTATATTTACCCTTGAGAATTTTTAGGATATGAGAAGTATATTGAACATCATAGTTATAATTCTGGCAACCATAGTATTTGGTACTCTGGCAATGTTGGGTGTTCTGCTATTCAGGAGCGAAAGAATCTTCAGGAGATGCGCTATCATCTGGGCTAATATCCTCATTGAGTGGTGTGGAATCGAGGTACACAAGAATATAAAGTGCAAGAGAGAGGAGTTTGTAGAACCTATCTTGTTTATGTCCAACCATCAGAGTCACTACGATATACCTACGATATATTCCACACTACCTATTTTCACGATGTTTCTTGCAAAGAAGGAGTTGAGGAAGATCCCGTTTCTGGGCTGGGCTATGTGGATAACGGGCTTTGTCTTCATAGATAGGAAGAATCGGCAGGAGGCATTCAAGTCTATAGAGGAAGCGGCGGAGCAGTTCGTAAAAGAAAAACGCTCCATAGTCATCTTTCCCGAGGGCACCCGTTCGAAGGATGGCTTGCTTCAACAGTTCAAGAAGGGCGGATTTCACCTCGCCATTCAGGCAAAGGCAAAGATTATCCCGATCGGGATATGGGGTACGATCTTCGTACTTCCAAAGGGGAGCTGGTTTGTAAAGCCAGGCAAAGTAGTAATCACAATCGGAGAACCGATAAACGCCTCCAATTACACATACGAGACTATGAACTCCCTCATAGATACCGTAAGAGTCTCCATCCAGTCCTTGATAGACGAGAGCAAGAAGAAGTGGGAAGAGATAAATACCTCAAGATGAGGGGATAGATTTGTGTTCTTGACATAGATACCTTATCCAGTATATTAGTAAGTGTAGATGAAGGATTTGTTTGGTAAATTTTAGCATTTTTAATGAGGTATATCTGTGCCAATGATATTATGCGTGTCATTCAATAACAGAGATTGGAAAGGTCAGTGTATTAACGCTGACAGTGATGAAAGACTTTTTAGATGTATGGAGAATAAAGTTGAAACTGGATATAAAGTGGACAAGAAAACAAAAAAATGTACGGCAAAATGTTGGGAGTCATATCTATGTAGAGGGTTTAGATGGGAGTCCCATCAGGGTAATTTCAACAAGGAAAAATACAAAGGAGATGTATTCTTTTTCTATGATGATGTAGATAGAAAGCCTGTTTTCTTTGGAAAATCAAAAATCAAAAAGATCGAGGGAAAATTTATCTATTTTAATAAGTTTAAGCCAGTTCCTGAGGATAAAAGAGTTAAAATAGATTTTTCGAAGATATTTGGTAAGTGGAAGAGGACATACAGAA
>Ga0078972_1012478_pt1 | contig 14582 bp, 26 predicted proteins | sample YelNatPaOPGAMG01_FD_67568 | JGI IMG/M metagenome (GOLD analysis project Ga0078972, IMG submission 67568) | Hot spring thermophilic microbial communities from Obsidian Pool, Yellowstone National Park, USA - OP-RAMG-01 (SPADES assembly) (version 2) | ecosystem: Environmental > Aquatic > Thermal... | reverse complement strand
ATCCGAAGCCCCAATAATGTCCGTTATTATATCCATCTAATCCCTGGAACCGTGTCCAGTTGATACCATCCATAATATTTCTGCCAACAACACACGCTTTATTCCAGTTATCTTCTGCTGTTAGATATATCCACGCTTCCATTGTGATTGCTCTACCGCTGATATCCAAACTTGCTGAATCTGAGATTGTTCCTCCTGAACTTGTCCCATTGAACTGTGATGCATAGTCAGGTTCTGTCATCACAAAATTTACTATATTTGAATACTGTCCTGCTAATGATTGTCTATCAAAAGTCATTACTTTCCAGTAATATATTGTCCCATATTGTAATTGTTGTCCTGTATATTTAACACTGTTTATTGATAATTGTATTTTCCCTGTATCCCAAACAATCCCTCTCTGGGTTGTTGGGTCACTTGATACTATCATTCTAAATCCTGTCTGGATATCTCCTGGATCCGGGTCAAAAAATGTCCAGCTTAATTCAGGTGTAAAATCATTGACATTTATCGGGTTAATCTGTCCATTACATAACAGATTACTGGGTTGGTCAGGTGGATTATTCAATATACCACTAAATTTTCCTCCAACCCATACAGTCCCATTTTTTAATATTCCGTTACCATTATATTTAGAAGAATCTTTTACTGTTGTTTCGGAACCTTCATCAAAATGCCATAAGCCAACTGTTACACTATCTGTATTAAACGGTATCACTGGTGGCGTAAAATTACTGGTATATCTCGCTCCTGTTGATATTCGCACTTCGTCTATTGAACCGTTAAAATAATAATTGTTTAATGGACCATTACATTTTCCTATAAACCAATTATTATACAAATTTCCTGAATTCATGTCAATTAAACCGGTAGAATTCATTGAACCAGCAAATTGTCCATTTATATATATAGTCATATTGTTGCCATCCTAAACACCTGCTACATGTGTCCATACATTACTGCTTATTCCAATATCTGATACAATTTTATAATAAATACCACCTATAACTAATCCGAACGCTATCCTGTTATCAGGGCTATCCTGGTATAATCCATGAAATCTTGTCCAGTTATTACCATTATAATCATATCTGTCTTTGGATACAATACCTCTCGGTATCCAGTCATTATATACTTTATCATATTTCACATACGCTTCTATTGTCACTGCTGTATTCTGACTATCTAATCCAGGTGTATCGGGTATTTCCACATAATCGTTTATTCCATCAAAATGTATTCCATAATCTGGTTTAGATGCCATAGTAAATGTTGCTACAGTAGAATAAGGTCCGGGTAAATTATAGGTATCCCATGTTCGTACTTTCCAGAAATAAGTTTTACTGTATTCTAAATTGTTCCCAGCATATTTTACTGAATTAACGGATGAATTTACTTTGTTTGTATCCCATAAATTCCCGTTATTGTTATTTATTTCTGACTCATTATCAGAAACAAGCAATTGATAAGCCAATTGTGAGTTACTCTCAGGGTCACTAAATCTCCATGATAAATCAGGTGTAAAATCAAACAGAATTATTGGATTAGATATACCATTACATAATAGATTCTGAGGTTCTCTTGGAGGATTATTTATACCTAAAGTAACTGAACAGGGTACAAAAACCACTGTATTATTTTGAGATTTTCCTTTACCCAAAATCTGTACTCCTAAAATATAACTTAATTTAGTATTAACTGTTCCTACTTTTGAAGCGGAAGTACATGTGACCTTACTAACAAACATATCTTTCAAGTTATTATTTATATATATTGTTTTTTCTTTATATCCGATCTTGTTATTTTCCTTATAATAGTCAATTCTAACAGAATAATACCATTAGGAGTTGATTTAACACCTGACAATTCAAATGCAAGTTGTGCTTTGTCAGCAAGTTCGGATTTATAAGCATAACCTGAACTTGATAATTTTTGTCTTGGAGCTAATATTTCAGAGTCAACTTCAATTTCTAACCATAAATCAGTATACGTTTTAAATATTTCTTTTAAATTAGCATCTCCAATTTCAACTTGAAATATCCCATCTGTTACTTCTGTAGATATTGATTCAGATTCCCATATATATTGTCCAACTGGATTATTTACATTATTATAAATGTAGAATTTCAAAGTATGTATCCCAGTTTTATTATTACCATTTGCATCGGTTAATCTTCCCTGGAGATTCATTTTATCGGGAACACTACAATAGAGCATTCCTTTACTCACAAAATAACTGATAAAACAAATAAACACTATAAACAAAAATTTGACAATAAAAATTCTTTCAGTTCTTGAAATGAATTTAACCATTTTTATACCTCACTTTATTACAAGAACCTAAGCAAGTAATTTTTGATAGTGTTATACGCGTCTTTGTTTAGGTGGACGGCAACCGTTATGTGGTATTGGTGTAACATCACGTATGGATAAAATTGTCAATCCACCTGACTGTAATGCACGAATGGCTACTTCTCTACCCGGGCCCGGACCTTTAACTAAAACTGATGCCTGTTTGATACCTAAAATAACTGCTCTTTTTGCAACAGAACTTGCTGCTACCTGTGCAGCATACGGTGTCCCTTTTTTAGTCCCTTTAAATCCACAAGAGCCAGCACTAGCCCATAGATATGTATTCCCATTTTCATCTGTCAATGTTACAATAGTATTATTAAATGTAGAATAGATATGTACTTTTGCAACACCACCAGGCCACACCAACTTTCTTTTCCGTTTTACCATAGTTTCACCTTATTTTTCCTGTTTTTTTTCAGCTGTTTTTAATTTTGTTTCTCGTCTAACTGCACCTACTGTCTTCCTCTTACCTCTTCTTGTTCTTGCATTAGTTCTTGTTCTTTGCCCACGTACTGGCAAATTACGTCTATGTCGTAATCCACGATATGAACCTATATCAATGAGTCGTCGTATATTCTGTTGCACTTCACGTCTTAAGTCACCACCTACTTTATAACCACCTGTAACAATAATATTATTTAATAAACTAACTTCTGTCTCTGTTAAATCCTTTATTCGCTTATCAGGACTTATACCTGATTGCTGGACTATAATTTTAGCCAATGTAGGTCCGATACCATATATGTATCTTAATCCTATTTCTAATTTTTTATTTTTTGGTAAATCCACGCCTGCAATTCTTGCCATATTTTTTACCCCTGTCTCTGTTTATGTCTTGGATCCGAACATACAATTCTGACAATATTTTTCCTTTTTATTATTTTACATTTTTTACAAATAGGTTTTATTGATGAACGCACTTTCACTTTATTTCTCCCTGTATATTATTCTCCCACGAGATAAATCGTAAGGTGATATTTCAACTTTAACTTTATCACCTGGAAGAATTTTTATAAAATTTTTTCGCATTTTACCACATAAATGTGCTAATACTATATGTCCTGTCTCTGTCTCAACATGGAACATTGTATTAGGTAATGTTTCAATAACTTTACCATCAACAATAATTTTTTCTTCTTTATTCATAATTTTTCATCATCAAATTTTGTTTCCAGTTCAGTCAACACTACAGGTCCATCTTTTGTAATCAATATCATATGTTCATAATGTGCACATAATTTGTTATCCATAGTTACAACAGTCCAGTTATCATCAAGTAAAGTTACATCATAAGAACCTTCTGCAACCATAGGTTCTATAGCTAGAACCATACCGCTCATAAGTAACGGACCTACATTTGGTTTACCGAAATTAGGTACTTCTGGTTTTTCATGTAATTGTCTTCCGATACCGTGACCAACATATTTTCGTATAACAGAAAAACCATTTTTTTCAACATAAGTTTGTATATTATATGCTATATCACCAATTCTATTATTTTCGTAACAATATTTTAATGCTACATTAAAACAATTATAAGTAACTTTTAATAACCTTTCTATGTTCTGATTTATTTTACCAACAGGTATTGTTTCAGCGATATCACCGTAGTAGCCCTTATATTTTACTCCTAAATCTATTGTAATTATATCACCATTCTTAAGAATCTTGTTATCAGAAGGTATCCCATGAACAAGTTCGTTATTAATAGAAGTACATATTGTTGCTGGAAAACCGTTATAACCTAAAAAAGCCGGTTCAGCATTATAATTTCTTATTAACTCATTAGCCAGATTATCAAGTTTTTTTGTTGAGATACCAGGAACAACATTTTTTCTCAATATTTTTAATACATCTGATGCTATTTTTGCTGATTGTTTAATTATTTCTATCTCAGTATCTGTTTTTATTTCAATTAAATCTTTCACAATAATATTTATTTTTATCTGATAAACTATTTGGAATCAAGAATCAAGCAGATATTTTTAAATATATTTTCAATAGTATCATCAGCATTTATACGAACCAACTTATTCTGAGTTTGATAATAGTTCACAATCGGTTCTGTTTCAGACTGATAAATTTTAAGTCGTTCTTTAACTGTCTCTATTTTATCATCGGAACGCTGTATCAGTTTAACTTTACATATATCGCACAACTCATTTTCAACAGGTGGTATTGAAATAAGATTATAATTCTTTTTACATATCGGACATATTCGCCGTGCTGTTAATCGTTTTATACTTTCATTAACTGGTAATACAAGATATAACACATAATCTATACTAGTATTATGTAAGCTGAGAATATTATCTAACATTTTAGATTGAAATATATTTCTCGGGAAACCATCTAACATAAAACCTTTTTTTAAATCAATTTTATCAATTTTTTCTTCCACTATCTTTACAACAATATCATCAGGAACAAATAATCCTTTGTTTATATAACTTTCTATTTCAGGTTTTAAATAATGGTTACTACTAAGTATTTCCCGAAAAATATCTCCTGTTGATATATGTGTTATACCATATTTTTTTACAATCAAATCTGCTTGCGTTCCTTTACCTGCTCCAGGCATACCTATTAAAATCAAATTCACGATTATTTATCCCCTTCTTCTATAGATTTTTCAAAGAACTATTTGATATTGAACCATCTTCCTTTAATACGACCCTGCTTCATAAATCCTTCATAATGACGCATTATCATATGTGACTCAACTTGACCTATTGTATCAAGTGCGACTCCAACAACAATAAGTAATGATGTTCCACCAAAGAAAAACGGTGCATTGAACCAACTACGTAATAAATCTGGTAATATAGCCACACAAACGACAAACAATGCTCCAATTAATGTTATACGCGCGATTATTCTTTCTATATATTTAGCTGTTTGTTCTCCGGGACGTATTCCTGGAATAAATCCACCCCACTTCTTCATATTTTCTGATAAGTCAACAGGATTAATTATAATTGAATTATAGAAGTAACAAAAGAATATAATCAGTATAGCATATAAAAGTTCATATAAAATTGAGCCACGTGTCCAAAAACTTGATATTTTTTCAACCAGAGCAGTATTAGGTAAAAATTGCATAACTGTTAACGGTGCTGTTAACACTGAAATAGCAAATATTACTGCAATTACACCCGCCTGGTCAACTTTAAGTGGTAAAAAAGTATTTGCACCACCATACATTTTTCTACCGACAATTCTTTTTGCATACTGAATAGGTATCTTTCTCTGTGCTGTTTCAACCCAAACAACCATTCCTGTAACAAACAACACCAAACCTATTAGTAACAAACTCGCTAATAACGAAATTTCCTGCATCCTGAATAATCTGAAAAAGTCCTTTATTGCAGCAGGAAGTCTATCAACTATCCCAGCAAAAATTATCAACGATATCCCATTACCGATACCAAACTCTGTTATTTGTTCACCTAACCACATAACAAACATTGTTCCAGTAACAAGTGTTATCACTGTTATGATAAAGAACCCTATTGTAGGATTATCTATTACCTGTAATCCACCCGGTATCGGCATTTTACTGACCATTATAGTTAGTCCAAAAGATTGAACTGTTGCAAGCAGGACAGTTGCATACCTTGTTATCTGTGTTATCTTTTTTCTACCGAATTCTCCTTCTTTTGATAAATGGTCCAGATACGGTATAACATGTGCTCCTTGTAATAGAGACATTATAATAGATGCATTGATATACGGCATTATCCCGAGAGAAAATATTGAAAGTTTACTCATTGCACCACCAGAAAACATATCTAAGAACCCGAGTAAAGTATTCCTGTGTGTTTCAAATAATGCTTTAAGTGCCTCAGGATTAACACCTGGTATAGGTATAGCGGCACCGACACGAAATGCAGCAAGTATCCCAAAAGTGATAAGTATCCGTCGTTTAAGTTCTGGTATCTTAAAAATATCAGTAAATGCTTTTATCATATTTTTATTACTGTGCCACCAACAGATTCTATCTTTTTTATCGCGTTTTTAGAAAACGCATGTGCTTTTATTGTAAATTTTTTTGTTAAAGTCCCATCAGAAAGTATTTTTACCGGTAATTTGTTTGTTTTGATTAATTTTTTTTGATAAAGAATTTCAGGATTTATTTCAGTATCAGAATTAAATTCTTTTTCAAGTGTCCCTAAATTAACAATACTATATTCTTCACAAAATCTACTATTCGAAAAACCTCGCTTTGGAATCCGACGTAAAAGTGGCATTTGACCACCTTCAAATCCGGGTCTCTCTTTTTCACCTGATCTCGCTGTCTGTCCTTTACCACCGCGTGTTGAAGAACCCCCATGTCCTGTTCCTCTACCACGTCCTAATAATTTCTTTCTATGTTTTGAACCATAAGCGGGATATAATAAATCAAGACGCATCAGAATTTACCTCGTAATTTCATAATATCTTCTCTTGTTCTTAATTTATTTAAAGCATCTATTGTTGCGTAGACAACATTTATCTGGTTTCGTGACCCGAAACATTTAGTAAGTATATCCTTTATTCCACAACATTCAAGAACAGAACGCACACTGTTTCCAGCAATAATACCTGTTCCAGGTAAAGCAGGTTTCAGTAATACTTTTGTAGCAGCATTACTACCTATTATTTCATGTGGTATAGTTGTCCCGACAATAGGCACTTTTATCATATTCTTTTTCGCTTTTGATACTGCTTTCTGTATTGCTAACTGCGTTTCGCGTGCTTTTCCTAAACTACAACCGACATTCCCTTTGCCGTCACCAACAACGACAACAGCATTGAATGACAATCTTTTACCACCTTTAATAACTTTTGCAACACGATTTACAGATACAACTTTCTCAATGTATTCTTTCTCTGGTACTATTATTTCTTTTTCAGTGTTATTAATATTAGTATCCATATTTTTTAAAACATTAATCCATTTGACCTTGCAGAATCAGCTAATGCTTTTATTCTGCCGTGATATTTATATCCACCACGGTCAAATACAACTTTTGTTATTCCTTTCATTTTTGCATTCTTAGCTATAAGTTCGCCAACAAGTTTAGCTTGTTCTGTTTTATTTTTACCATTAATCTTTTCCTTCAATTCTTTAGACAATGTTGATGCTGCCACAAGTGTTTTTTTCTGTTCATCATCAATAATCTGAACATAAATATGTTTTAAACTACGAAATACAGACATACGAGGACATTCAGATGTCCCAAAGATTTTTTTTCTAACCCTATATTTCCGTCTAATTAATCTCTGCTGTTTTGTTATACTCATTTCTTTGCACCACCTACTCCCGCTCCAACACCTACAACTGCTTTTCCAACTTTTTTCAGAACTCTTTCACCAACATATCTTATCCCTGTTCCTTTATATGGTTCAGGTGGATAAAAACGTCTTATTTCTGCTGCTACTTCACCAACTTTTTGTTTATCTATTCCAAAAACAGTTATTATTATTCCTTTCTCATCAACACTAATTTTTATACCTTCAGGTATTTTGTATTCAATAGGATGTGTAAACCTAAGTTGTAAAATAAGTTTATCTCCCACAACTTTTGCTGAATAACCGACTCCCCGTATTTCAAGTTTCTTACTGAAGCCTTCTGTTACTCCTACAACCATATTTCTTATCAAAGCCCAAAATAATCCTTCCAAATTATGAGAAGGACTCTCTTTATCTACGGAACTAACCATAATTTTTTTGTTATCAATTACTAAATTAATCTTAGGATTTATTTCAATAGAAAGTTTACCTAACGGACCCGAAATACTAAGTTTACTATCCTTGTATTCAACTTGCACTTTTTCTGGAATAATAATTGGTTTTTTGGCTAATTTACTCATAATTTAATCCTTTTTTATTTTCACCATATCTTACAAATAATTTCTCCACCAAGATGCTGTTCTCTTGCTTCACTATCAGTCATTATTCCTCTATTAGTAGAAACAATAGCAATACCTAAACCATTATATACTTTCGGTAAATTTTTCCAATCACGATATATTCTCAATCCTGGTTTTGAAACGCGCTTGAATTCAGTAATAACTCTTTCTTTATTAGGACCATATTTAAGGAATACTCTCAATATTCCTTGTTTGTAATCTTCAATTTTCTTATATGAACTTATATAACCTTCTTTCTCAAGAATCTGGATTATTTTCTCTTTCATTTTTGATGCAGGAATATCAACCTTTTCTAAATAAACTTTATTCGCATTATTTATCTTTGTAATCATATCAGCAATAGGATCCGTAGTCATATATACAATTTTCTCCCTCCATTTTCGAAAAAAATAATAAATTATTGTTTGAAGTTTTTACCAACTCGATTTTACTACACCGGGTATTTCTCCTTTATGTGCTAATTTACGAAAACAGATTCTGCATAGTCCGAAATCTCTAATATATCCACGCGGTCTACCACATAATCTACAAATATTTCTATATCTTGTAGAAAACTTTTGTTTTTTCTTAAACATTTTTACCATTGACGATATTGTAGCCATTATTATATTATCTCCCCTATTCACATTTTTTTCTTTTTAAACGGAAGTCCTAAAAACATTAACATATCTCTTGATTCATCTACTGATTTTGCATTAGTAACAAAAGAAATATTCATACCACGTGCTTTATCTGATTTATCTATCTCAATTTCAGGAAAAATATATTGTTCTCGTAATCCTAAATTATAATTACCTTGATTATCAAATCCATCCAAATCAAGTCCATTAAAATCTCTTATTCTTGGTATAGCTATCGTTATTAACCTGTCAATAAACTCATACATTCTTGCTCCCCTTAAAGTAACTTTAAGTCCTATTGGCATACCTTTACGTAACTTGAAATTAGAAATTGATTTTTTAGCACGACATATTTTGGGTTTCTGTCCAGTAATAGCCGCAAGTTCAGCGGATGCAATTTCGATTGATTTAGGATTCTCTTTTGCTTCTGTTAAACCTATATTTATAACAACTTTCTCTAATTTTGGTACTTGAAATATATTTTTATAACCATACTTTTTCATCATTTCTGGTATGACATTTCTAATATAGTGTTCTTTGAATCTCGGAATATATTCTTGTTTCATAACAACATCTCTCCACATTTACGACATATTCTAACTTTTTTACCATCTGATAGAAAATCGTATTTAGGACGAGTTGGCTGCCCACATTTTGGACAAATAAGCATAACATTTGATATATGTATTGGCATCTCAATTTCTCTTATTCCTCCAGGATCCGTTTGCGTAGGACGTTTGTGTTTCTTAGTTAAATTAATCTTAGATACAATTACACGCATTTCTTTAGGAAATATTTTTACTACTTCTCCTGTTTTCCCTTTATCATCACCACTTATAACAATAACTTTATCTTTCTTTTTTATTGGTAACATTTTATTAAACAATCTCCGGTGCTAAAGATACTATTTTTGCGAAATCCAGTTCTCTCAACTCTTTTGCGACAGGTCCAAATATACGTGTTCCTTTTGGTTCCTTGTATTCGTCAATAATAACACAAGCATTATCATCAAACCGTATATATGAACCATCTTTACGACGATATTCTTTTGCAGTACGGACTATTACTGCTTTTACAACTTCGCCTTTTTTAATAATAGCAGTAGGTAATGCATCTTTTACTGAGCCGACAATAATATCTCCTAATCTCGCATACCGATGGTTCGTACCTCCTAAAATACCAATACACATAAGTTTTCTTACCCCAGTATTGTCAGCCACATTTAACATTGTCCGTTTCTGTATCACTTTACAATACTCCTTGTCATTTAATTACTTCTAATATACGCCATCGCTTCAGTTTTGATAATGGTCTTGTCTCAATTATTGAAACCTTATCTCCAGTATGTGACACATTTTTTTCATCATGGACATAATATTTTTTCCGTTTCTTTAATACTTTTTCATATAATGGATGACGGACTGTTCTTTCAACTACAACTATACGTGTTTTATCCATTTTATCTGATAAAACAATTCCTTCATGAATCTTTCTTTTTCCCATTTTTATATCTTTCTATTAAATTTTAATCCAAATATAGTTTTTATTCTTGCTATATCACGTCGTAATGTTCTTATTTCAAGTAAATTTTTTACTGGTGCAATTTTTTTCTGTGCAGATATTTCGAACAATCTTTTCTGTTTCTGTTCTAAAAGTGACAATAATTCCTGTTCACTATAATTCTTTATTTCTTGTAACTGCTTCGTTTTCATAATTCGTGTCTACTAACAAATTTTGTTTTTATAGGAAACTTATGTGATGCTAATCTCAGCGCTTCTTTAGCATCTTCCAGTGTTGCTCCTTCAATCTCAAGTATTATTCTACCACGTCTTACAACACTTACCCAATGGCTCGGGTCACCTTTCCCTTTCCCCATTCTTGTTTCAGCTGGTTTTTTTGTTACAGGTTTATCAGCAAATATTCTTATCCATATTTTACTACCTTGTTTAAGATACCGAGTTAGAGCCATTCTTGCAGCTTCAATCTGCCGAGTAGTAATCCAGGCCGATTCAAGTGCTTGAAGTCCATATTCACCAAAAACAATTTTTGAGCCTTTTATTGCAATACCTTTAATTGTCCCTCGCTGTGATTTACGATATTTAACACGTTTAGGTATTAACATTTTCTTCTAATTTATCCTCACTATCTTTAATTATTTCTTTCTCCAATTGATCTGTTTCTTTCTCTTCAAACTGCTCTATCTTTTCTTTTTCAATAAGTTCTGCTTCTTTTTCTTTAAGTAAATCTTTATCTGTTTTCCTATATAATTCTTTTTTAAATATCCATACTTTAATCCCAATCTTCCCTTTCTTTATTATCGCTTCACTGAATCCATAATCAATATCAGCGCGAAATGTATGTAATGGCATTCTACCTTCTTTAAACCATTCGCTCCGTGCTATTTCTACACCTTCAATCCGTCCTGAAACCATCACTTTTACACCTAATGCACCTCTCTCCATTGCACGTTCTATTGCTCTTTTTATAACACGCCTATAATTAATATTCTTTTCTAATTGTAATGCTATCATTTCTGCAACAAGTTGTGCATCAAGTGCCGGTTCTTTTATTTCCATAACATTAACAAATGTTTTCTTAGATGTCATTGTTTCTATTGCTTGTCGTATATTTTCTATTTCCTGTCCATGACGGCCTATCACTATCCCAGGTCTACCGGTATAAATAGTTACTCTTAAAAATCTGCTAGTACGTTCTATAACTATTTTTGAGACAGAAGCTAATTGTAATCTTTCCTTCAAATATTTACGTATATTGTAATCTTCTTCAATTAAATCAGGTGTATTACGTAGATCAAACCATTTTGAAGTCCAATCTTCAAGATAACCTAATCTGTTTATTTTAGGTGGTACTTTTTGTCCCATATTTTGTCCTCATAAAAATAATTTAATTCTAAATTTGCTCATCTGTTATTTTAATTGTCAGATGACATGTTCTTCTTTTATACATTGCAGCACGTCCATATGCACGTGCACGATACCTTTTCATAGACGGTCCCTGACCAGTCCAACATTCTTTAATAAATAACCCTTCATTGTTCTTTAATCTTCCTGAATTTGCGACAGCACTTCGTAATGTTTTAGTAATCAAATTCACTGCTGATTTCGGAATAAATTTCAAAATTTTAAATGCTTCTGGCACAGATTTCTTTCTAATTAAATTCAAAACCTGTTCAACTTTACGCGGACTATAATTAGCGAATCTTGCTTTTGCTATCCATTCCATATTTTAATACTCTTCCCTAAATTACAAATTCTTATGTTAATTCTGTTGCTTCTTTCGTATGAGCTTCACCGTGTCCCTTAAAAATTCGTGTCGGCGAAAATTCACCTAATCTATGACCCACCATCTGTTCAGTAATATAAACAGGAATAAATTTTTTCCCATTATGAACAGCAATAGTATGTCCAACAAATTCTGGTACGATTGTACATGCACGTGCCCAAGTACGTATAACACGTTTTTCACCAGTTTTATTCAATTTCTCTATCTTTTCATATAGTTTTTTATCTATATAAGGACCTTTTTTTGATGATCTTCCCATATTTATTACCCTGTAACTATTGTTTCATTTCTCTTACGTATCCTCATCCAATCAAATTGTTTCCTTTTCCTTGTTTTATATCCTTTTGATGGTTGTCCCCATGGTGACTGAGGCTGATTGTTACCTTTTGATTTACCACGTCCACCTCCATGCGGATGATCAACAGCGTTCATGGCTGTTCCACGAACAGTCGGTCGTATACCCATATGTTTTTTTCTACCTGCTTTTCCGATAGTAATATTTATGTTATCCGGATTACTTACCTGTCCAATAGTAGCATTATTCTTAATTGGAATTAAACGTATTTCACCTGAAGGCATACGAATATGAGCATACTTATCTTCTTTAGCCATGATTTGTGCCCATGAACCTGCTGCTCTCACTAATTTACCACCTTGTCCTTTAATCAATTCAATATTATGTATAATTGTTCCAACAGGTATATTTTCTAATGGTAATGTATTCCCAACTTTTATCTCAGCATTTGGACCGGACATTATCTCATCACCAACTTTTAATCCGAGTGGACATAATATATACCTTTTTTCTCCATCAGCGTATTCAACTAAAGCTATTCTTGCTGTTCTATTAGGATCATATTCTATAGATATAACTTTCGCTTTAATATCTATTTTATCGCGTTTGAAATCAATTATTCTGTATAATCGTTTATGTCCACCACATTTATGTCTGACAGTAATTCTACCTGTATTATTTCTACCACTTTTACGTATTAAACCAACAGTTAAACTTTTTTCCGGTTCATCTTTCGTTATATCAGAAAAATCTTGTGTTGTAATGAATCTTCTTGATGGTGTATACGGTTTATATGTTTTTATTGCCATATTTTATGTTACCTGCTTTCTTCAATAAATTTAATTGTCTGTCCTTGTGCAAGTTTAACTATTGCTTTTTTATAACTGGGTCTATAACCTGAATAGCGTCCTAATCGTCTCAATTTACCTTTAACATTTAAAGTTGTTATTTTTTCAACATCAACATTGAACATTTTTTCAATAGCATCTTTTATCTGATACTTATTCGCTTTTTTGTCAACAATAAACATATATTTATTTTCTTTTTCTTTAAGTAAAGTTGTTCGCTCAGTTACAACAGGTCTTTTAATCACTTGATATATATCCATTACAACCAATTCCTCTTAAATTTAAGATATTTTATTGAACGCTGATTCAGTAAAAATAATATTTTTTGAATTTAATACTTCATATGTATTTAAAAAATTAACTTGAATTACTTTTAAACCTTCAATATTCCTCGATGCTAATTTTAAATTATCATCAATTTTATCAACTACTAATAAAACTTTATCTATTTTAGGGATAATCTTATTAATAATTTTTAAAAGTTTATTTGTTTTAGGTTGTTCTAATATAATATCATTCATTATGACAATCTTATTATCAATATATTTAGATTTTAATGCCATCTTTAATGCTATCTGTTTCTTTTTATCTGGTAAATCTGTTTTATAGGACCGCGGTTTAGGTCCAAAAATTATTCCTCCTTTACGCCATAATGGTGACCTTATTGACCCAGCACGTGCTCGCCCTGTCCCTTTCTGGCGCCACGGTTTTGCTCCACCACCTCTTACTTCACTACGTGTTTTAGTTGATGCTGATCCTTTCCTCTGATTATTGAGGTGTGCCGTGACAACTTCATGCATTACTGGGATAGATAATTTCACCTTAGATATTGTATCAGGTAAACTTACTTCGTTTACTTTTTCTCCGGATATATTATATACTGGTATCATTTCCATATTATTGTCCTATTTCTTTTTCGGTGCTTCTTTTGGTGGCTTCCCTTTTGTCTTTATTCTCTCTTTCTTTACTGCAGTTGGGACCACTTTATGTGTAATTTTCTTTTTTGTTTTAGTAAGTATAACAAGACTATTATTTGGTCCTGGTGCTGAACCTTTAACTGCTATTAAATTTTTTTCAGGAAAAACTTTTATTACTTCTAAATTCCTTATTGTTCGCCATACATGACCCATATGACCTGCCATTCGTGTCCCTTTTTTAACACGCTGTGGTCTCTGTGAGCCGATTGCACCTGGAGCGCGTTGTCTATCTGATTGTCCATGTGTTCTGGGACCACCACCAAAATTAT
>Ga0078972_1006651_pt3 | contig 14586 bp, 16 predicted proteins | sample YelNatPaOPGAMG01_FD_67568 | JGI IMG/M metagenome (GOLD analysis project Ga0078972, IMG submission 67568) | Hot spring thermophilic microbial communities from Obsidian Pool, Yellowstone National Park, USA - OP-RAMG-01 (SPADES assembly) (version 2) | ecosystem: Environmental > Aquatic > Thermal... | reverse complement strand
TGATCTGCCCGAGGATGGCCGACTGGCCGTTGCTGTAGCGGCCGTAGATGATGCCGCTGGGGTCGATCGACAAATTGCTCAACTGCCCGGCACCGTAACCGTCGGAGGTGATGTTGTTCACCGCCGTGGGCGCGTTGTAATTCGTCGAGCCGGCGAAATTCAGCGCGATGGTCGAGCCGGAGGCGCCGTCGGACCAGGTCAACGGGCCGATGCTGCCGCTGGCCGTGCCGCTGATCGTGCCGGTCGAACTGAACTGTATGGTCAACGGGCCGCCGCTGGTGATGCCGCCCGAGCTGGTGGTGCCGTCGACGCTGTAATACACGTCCCATTGCTGCCCCGAGGTCGAGCCAGAGGTCAGCACGTAATACGTCGTCAGCAGATGCGACGTGCCCAGGCTGTCGTACACCGTCGCCGTGGTCGAGTAGTTGTACGTCGTCGGGTCGTTGGCGTTGAAGGTCGAGCCACTGGCCGGCGGCGTGGCCGCGGCGTTGAGGTTGAGCGACACGGTGGCGCTGGTCGTCGCCTTGGGCGCCAGGCTGGTGGTGGTGATTTGCAGCGGGCCGCTGCCGCCGGTGAGTTTGCCGCTGACCGCCGGGGTGCCGATGAGCTGGCCGCCGCCGCCATCGACGATGTAGCCGTTCTGGTCGAGCTGGAACTGGCCGTTGCGGCCATACACCGTGGCGCCGTTGTAGTTGAACTGAAAAAAGCCGCTGCCGTTGATCGCCACGTCCAGCGGGTTGTTGGTCGCCGTGATGTTGCCTTGGGCGAACTGTTGCGCGATCGTCTGGACCGAGGTACCGATGCCCACCTGCCCGGTCTGCGGTGCGGTGCCGGCGATCGCCGTGGCGTAGGCGTCGGCGAACTGCGCGTTGGAGCTTTTGAAACCCACGGTGTTGGCATTGGCGATGTTGTTGCCCATGACTTGCAGGTCGGTGGAAGCGGCCTGCAGCCCGGACAGCGCGGTTTGGAAGGTGCTCATGGAAATCTCCCGGAAAATGCGGCGGTGTGCTGGTCTGGATGGTGCGCGTGGCTTACATCACGCCCTGGATGCTCGACAGCGGCACGGTGCCGCTCTGACCCTGCAGTTGCAGCGCCGGGCCGTTGCTACCGTTGAGATAGACCGACTGCACCTTGCCGGTGCCGAACGGGACGGCGGCAACCGCCTGGCCGCTGGAATCGGTGGCGCTGACGTTGAAGGTGTAGTTGCCTGGCGGCAGCGCGTTGCCGCTGGCGTCGGTGCCGTTCCAGGTGAAGGTTTGCACGCCTGTGGGCAGGGCGCCGAGCTGCAGGGTGTCGACGGTTTGCCCGGCGGCGTTGATCACCTGCACCTGCACGTTCTGCGCCGCGCTGGCCAGGGTGAACCCACCGGCGGCGCTGCCGCTGGCGGGCAGCGTCACGCTGTTGCTGTTGAACACCACCGTCTGCCCCACCAGATTGGCTGCCTGCAGTCCCTGGGTTTGCGCCAGCTGGGCGGTGAGCGCGGCCAGCGACGACTGGATCGACTGCACGCCGCTGGCCGTGCTGAACTGCGCCAGTTGCGCCGACAAATCCGTGTTGCTCATCGGATTCATCGGGTCCTGGTTGGTCAGCTGCGTCACCAGCAGTTGATAAAAGGTGTTGACGTTGCCCAGCCCGGCCATGCCGCTGCTGGCGCTGCCCGAGGTGCCGCTGCTGCTCGACGACTGCAGCGAGGAGAGGAAGGCGTTGGAACTGATCGGTGAGGTGCTCATGGCGGTGGTCCTTCAGGGTCACTGGCCGAGGGTGAGGGTTTTGAGCAGGAGGTTTTTGGTGGTGTTCATCACGTTGACGTCGGCCTGGTAGGCGCGCGACGCCGAGATCATGTTGACCATTTCGTCCACCGGGTTGACGTTGGGGTAGGCCACGTAGCCGTCTTTGTTCGCCAGGGGGTTGCCGGGGTCGTACACCAGTTTGAGCGGGCCGGGTTTTTCCACCACGCCGGCGACGGTCACGCCGTCGACCCCGGCGGTCGTGCCGCTCAGCGGCTGCGCGGCGAACACCACTTCGCGCGCGCGGTACGGCTGGCCGTTGGAGCTGACGGCGGAGTTGGCGTTGGCCAGATTGCTGGCGACGACGTTCAGACGGTAGCTTTGCGCGTTCAGGCCGGAGTTGGCGACGTCGAGGGCGGTGAACAAAGACATGGCGGGACTCGCTGGGGTCAGTTGCCGGTGATGGCCGAAGTCAGGGTTTTGATCTTGCCGGTGAGGAAGGTGAGGTCGGCTTCGTACTGGATGCTGTTTTTCTGGAACGCCGCCTGCTCACGGTTCATGTCCACCGTGTTGCCGTCCAGCCGCGCGGCATTGCCTGCCTGGTAGCCGATGAAACCGTCGGTCGGCTGCGCGGCGATGCCGGGCAGGTGCCGCGGCTGCTCGGTTTTCAGAGGCAGCGCCGACGGCGACTGCCCGGCCAGCGCGGCGCGGTACGCCGCGGCGAAGTCCAGATCGACGGCTTTGTAGCCGGGGGTGTCGGCGTTGGCGATGTTGGCCGCCAGCAGTTGCTGGCGCTGCGCGCGCAGGTCGAGCGCCGTCTGCAGCGGGGCGAATTCACGATCGAGGGCGGACAGCATGGTGAGGGTATGAAACAAACGGTATGCCTTCGACTGCAGATTCCGTGCCAGCGACCGGGCCGTCTGCCATCCAGGCTCCGTGGGCCGAAAGCGGCAAAACGCCAGCGTCTGGCGGCAAAAGTTTGCCGCTGCAGCCCCTGCCGCCATGCCGCGGGCGCCGCGGCGGGCGCTCAGGCATGCGGCCGTCTGCGTGGTACGAAGCTTGCTGTGGATTGCGCGCAACGCGGCGCTTGCCGCTTCTTCCCGATTTGGTTTCACCATGAGCCGTTTTTGCCGAGTTTTGCCGCTCCGCCGTGGGTCGCGTCTTGCCGCGTTCGTGCTGTCTGCCGTGTACGCTGCTGCGTCGTGGGCCGTACCGGCGACGGAAAGTCCGCAGACGATCCGCGCAGTGGTCGAGGCCTTCGTCCGCGCCGGGCTGCCGCCTGCGCTGGCGCAGGCGCGCATCGACGTACAGGGCCCGGCGCCCGGATTGCGTTTCCCGCGCTGCGACGACCTGCGCGCACAAGCCTTCGGCAACCCCAACCCGTACGGGGCGCAAACCGTGGAAGTGCGCTGTCACGCTCCCAAGGCGTGGTCGCTTTACCTGCCAGTGCGGGTGGATCAGCAGCAAGAGGTGGTGGTCGCGGCGCGCGCGCTGCCTGCCGGACATGTGCTGACTGCGTCCGATCTGACCACGCTGCGGCGTGACGCGGCGCAACTGCCGCCGGGCGCTGCCGGGCCGGCGCAGGCGTTGGTCGGACAGGTGCTGCGCTACGGCGTGGCCGCGGGGCAGACGCTGACCCAGGCCATGCTCACCGGCCCGGTCCTCGTGCACTACGGCCAGCCGGTCAGCCTGGTCGCGCAGGGCATGGGGGTCCGGCTGGTTGCGCTGGGGCAGGCGATGGGCGATGGCCGCGAGGGGCAGTCTGTGCTGGTGCGCAACCCGCAGTCCGGCCGGGTGGTCAGCGGCGTGGTCGACGCGCAGGGACAGGTGGTCGTGCCGCTGAATTGAGCCGGAGTGCCGCGGCGTCAAAAAACCGACTCTGCCGCCGCGGTGACAGAATCACGCGCTGGGTATGGATGATAACGCCATAGTGTCGGGCCATTCTGGCGAAAGATGCGGCGAAATATCAGTTTATTGGATGGCATCGTTTTTGCTGGAAGCCGGCGTGTCCCTTGAGTCGAGGAGCCGGTCATGTCTGCCATTGCCCTGTTGTCGCCCAGCCCTGCGCCAGAAACCGCAAGCGTCGCCCGCCTGCCCGATCCGCTTGACCGATGGGATGATGCGCCGGCTGAGGAGGGACTGCAGCTGGACGCGGCACCGCTGCGCCTGGCCCGGCAGATCTACGCCACATGGCTGCAACGCGCGCTGCAATTGGGGACGTATGGCAACGCCGGGACGATGCCGGCGCTGCCGCGTGTGGCCATCGATCACCAGCTCGACCGTGCCCTCGACGTCGCAGGGGCGGACGCCGTCGGGCTGCTGGCCTTACGCGACACGCAGCGCCAGCGCCTGGCCGAACTCGGGGCGGCAGCGCAAACCCTGGCGATGGCGCACGGCGCCGATCCGGCTGCCGCGCCGGTTTGGGACCGGCTGATCGAGCTCGGCCTGCAGACTTTGCAGGGCTTTGCCGATCTGGAAATCGTTTTTGCCGCGCAGCGCGCCGCACACGATGCGCTGACCGGTCTGCCGGGGCGTGCGGCCTTGCAGCAACGGCTGCAGGCCGAGCAGTCGCGGGTGCTGCGGCAGGGCCGGCAATGCGCCGTGGCCCTGCTCGACCTGGATCATTTCAAGCGGATCAACGACCGCCACGGACACCACACCGGCGACCGCGTGCTCGCCGTATTTGCCGCCACGCTGCGCGCAGGGCTGCGGCCCTACGACGGGGTGTACCGCTACGGCGGCGAGGAATTCGTCCTCGTTCTGCCCGATGCCACCGCGGCGCAGGCCGCGCGCATTCTCGACCGCCTGCGCCAGCGCGTGGCGGCAGTCCCGGTGCAGATTCCAGACGGCGCGCTGCACATTCAGTTTTCTGCTGGTGTCGCCGCGCTGGGGGAACGTGCCATTGCGCAAACGCTGCGCTGCGCCGATGCCGCGCTGTACGACGCCAAAGCCAGGGGCCGCGACCAGGTTCGCCTCGGGCCGTGTGTGGCCGCTTGAGCGGCGGCAGAGTGCCGTCGCTGCCTGCCGCGCCAGAATTCGCATCAGCCGCTGGATCGACCGATGTCTTCGCTGCCGCCCCTCCAGCCCGTGCCGCCTTCGCGGTTGCGCGACGCCAGCGCGCAGGAACTGATGGCGGCATTCGGCGTCGATGCACGCGAGTTTTTGCGCGCTTTCGAGCAGGGTTTGCAGCCGCAGGCGCAACGCGCCGACACCTTGCAGGCGCTGGGCAACGCCGCCGAGGCGCTGCGCGGCATTCGCATCGGCGCGGAGTTTTTGCGTCTGGACGCCATCAGCGCGCTGTGCCGCGCCGGCGAGCAGGATTTGCTGCAACAGCTGCCGCATATCGCCGCCGGCCAGGCGCTGCGCTGGGAGGTGCTGCAACAGGTCATCGACGGTCTGCGCCGGCAACCCGTGCTGGCCGACGAAACGCCGGAGGAATGGGACTCCACGCCGTCTCAGCCTGAGCCTGAGCCTGAGCCTGAGCCTGAGCCTGAGCCTGAGCCTGAGCCTGAGCCTGAGCCAGAGCCAGAGCCAGAGCCAGAGCCAGAGCCAGAGCCAGAGCCCGAGCCCGAGCCCGAGCCCGAGCCCGAGCCAGAGCCCGAGCCGCTGCGTCAACGGGTGGGGCGACGGTTGACGCCGCAGGTTTGCGCCGCGGACAGTGGACACAGGATGGCGGTGCGCACGGCGACGGTGGGGCCTTGGCGCATCGCCGTCGATGCCCACGCCGTGCGCGGCGAAATCGATTGCGCGGCTGTGCAGTGGCGTGGCCCCGTCGGCCGCGGCTTACTGCGCGATGAGGAGGGTGCTTTACCGCTGCTCGACCTCGGCGTGTGCTGGGGGCGGCCGCCTGCCGCCTCCGGCAGTGCCCTGGTGGTGCAGCCGGAGGAGGGCGAGTCGCCGTTTGCGCTGGGCGTGGATGCCGCCGGCGGTGTGGAGGAACTGACGTTCTGGCCGGCGCCGCCGCTGCTGCGCCGCGACAACGGCGTGATGGCGGCGGCGCTGCGCGGCGTGCCGTGGCAGGCGCAAACACTGCATCTGGTGCTGCTGCTCGATCCGGCATGGCTGCGGCAGCGCCTCAACGCGGCGGAGTGGGTATGAACGGCGCGCAGACCTGGCTGCAGTTTCGCGTGGGCGGGCAGACGCACGCGCTGGACGCCGCCGCCGTGCGGCAGATCCTGCGCCAGCCGCGTCTGTTGCAGCCGCCGCTGGCGCCGGCGATCTGCCCGGGGTGGGTGGCCTGGCAAGGCCGGCCTTTGCCGGTGCTCGATCTCGGCGCCTGTCTGTCGCGCCGTCCGAGCGTGCACGGTGACGCGCGCTACCTCGTCTGGACGCAGGCCGAGCAGGGCGGAGTGCTGGCGGTGGACGCCGTGGGCGCGCTGCTGCATGTGCCGGCCACCGTGCGGACCCAGCACTGGACACCGGTCGCACCCGGGCTGCCACCGCCGTGGAGCGCGATCTGCGGCCTGCTGCACGCTGATCCAGCCGATGCGCTGGATCAGCCGGCGGTCGAACCCGTCGCGGTTTTCGACCCGTTGGCGTTATGGCAGGTCTGCCTGTTTGCCGACTGTCGCGCCGCAGCGTCGGCGCCGCATGGTGTCGGGGAGGCGCCGTGATGCAGCCGTCGTTGCGCGCAATGCTGGTGCTGTGGCTGGCCGCCGTGGTCTGGGGCGGCGGTCTGCTCGCGTTGCTGTGGATCGCGCCGCAGCAGCCCTGGGCCGCCACGGTGGCCTGGGTGTGCGGCATGGCCTTGCTGCTTTTGCTCGCGCTGTCGCTCGGGGTATGGCTGCGTGTGGAATGGATGCAGCGGCAGTCATCATCATCTGCTGCGCCGCGGCAGGAGCCGGCAGGTGGCAGCGGGTTGCAGCTGGCTGCGCTGCAGCGCGCACTGGCCGCCGAGCGGGAGCGGCGGCAGCACTGGCAGCAGGCGGCAGCGCAGGCGCAGCAGGCCCAGGCGCACTGGCAGCAGCGGCTGGGCAGCGCGACGCAGGCCCTGCTCGCGCTGCAGCCGCGGTTGCAAGCTGTCTTGCAGGGGTTGTCTTCCTTGCCGCCGGCGCAGGACGACGCGGCGACGACGGCGCTGTCGGACAGCGCGCAGGCGCTGTCGGCCCAGTGGCGCACGCTTGCCGCCGATCTGGCCGCGCAGGCCGATCTGGCGCAGCAACAGCGTGCCTGGGGCGATGCGCTGGCGCGGTTTGCCGCAGACCAGGAGCAGGCCGCAGCGCATTGGCAACGGCGCAGCCAGCAGCTGGCGCAAACCGCCGCGGACGTGCAACTGCTCGGGCTGAACCTGCGGCTGCAACTCTCGCACCTGGCGCAAACCGCGGCGGTGGACGCCACCACCCTGGAGCAGACGGCGGCCGACCTGGACGCGTTGCTGGGTGTGCTCGATGCTCCTGCCGCTGAGGTGGCCGGGCAGACTGGCGCGATGCCGCCGCAGCCGCCAGCGGTTGTCGCGGCGCAGCAAACCGCGGCGCAGGCGCTGCTGCGGGTGCAGCGCATCGATGCCGCGCTTGCCTCCTGGGCGGAGCAGGCCACGGCGCAGCAGTCTCGCTGCGCCGAGTGGCAGCGGCAGATCCGGCAGCAGCAGCAGGCCTTGGCCGCCGTGCTGCAGTCGCTGCACGCGCTGCAAAGCGACTGGCAGCGTCCGGTGGAAAAAAATTCCTAAAGTCTGGCGGCCGCGTGCCGTCAAGTGGAGTGCGGGCAGGGTTGCCCGTATTCGGCACGGATGCCGGATTTCCCCATAGCAAAGGAGCTCCATCATGGCCATTTCCGGCATCATCAACACCAACGTCAATGCCCTGACCACTCTCAATGCGCTCAACGGCACCTCCGCCAGCCTGAGCACGTACATCCAGCAGCTTTCGACCGGCAAGCAGATCAACGGCCCGGCCGACAACCCTGCCGGGTATGCGATTTCGCAGCGCTTCCAGACGCAGATCAACGGTCTGAACCAGGCGGTGAGCAACGGCAACCAGGCCGTGTCGCTGGTGCAGACCGCCACCGGCGCGCTGCAAAACGAGACCAACCTGCTGCAGCAGATCCGCACCATCGCCGTGCAATCGGCCAACGGCTCGAACACCGCCTCGGACCGCGCCTCGTTGCAGGGCGTGGTGTCGCAACTGCTCGCGCAGGTGCAGACGATTGCCACGCAAACGCAGTTCAACGGTCAGAACATCCTCGACGGGACGTTCTCCGGCCAGCAATTCCAGGTCGGCGCCAACGCCAACCAGGTGATCAACGTCTCGATCTCCAACTCGCAGGCCAACGCCATCGGCAACTACACCATGGCGACCAGCGGCAGCGTGTATTCGGGCACCAGCGGCATTTCGGTGAGCAACAACGGTTACGGCTCGGCCTACACCATCAGCACGGGCGGGGGCAAGTTCACGTCCGGCACGGTGTACGTGTCGGGGTCGGCCGGCGCCAGCGGCATCAGCGTCACTGCGGATGAATCGGCGGCGAACATCGCAGCGTCGTTCAACGCCATTTCGCAGAGCACCGGGGTGACGGCCACGGCCAACACCAGCGTGGCGTTCACCGTGACCACCGGGTCGTTCTCGTTCTCGCTGAGCAACGGCACCTCGGGCAGCCCGACCAATACGGTGAACATTTCGGCCAACGTCACCAGCACCGATCCGACCGGGCTGAGCGGGCTGGTCGCGGCGATCAACAACGCCACGGCGCAGACCGGCGTGACCGCCAGCGTCAACGCCAACAACCAGCTGGTGCTGACGCAGAACCAGGGGCAGAACATCCTCATCTCCGGTTTCGGCGGCAGCGGCACGCTGCAGGACGCCAATGGCGTCGGCACGGCGATCTCTAGCGGTGCCGGCACCGCGCTGGTGCAGGGCTTCGTCCAGCTGCAGTCCACGCAGGGCTACACCCTGAGCGGCGGTAGCAATATCGGTCTGGGCGACATCAGCTCGCTGACCGCGGTGTCCACGGTCGATGTGTCCACCGTGCAGGGAGCCAACCAGGCGATTGCGATCATCGACCAGGCGATCAACACCCTGAACCAGCAGGGCGGCGCGCTCGGCGCGATCCAGAACCGGGTGCAGGCCTCGGTGCAGAACGTGCAGACCACGGCGACCAATCTGCAGGCGGCACAGTCGGTGGTACAGGACGCGAACATCGCCCAGGCGACGACGCAGTTGTCCAAGTACCAGATCCTGCAGCAGGCGGGCATCTCCACCCTGGCGCAGGCCAATGCGCTGCAGCAAAGCTACCTCAAGCTGCTGCCGTAAGCGCAGGGTTTGAGCCTCTCCAGGGCTTGCCCCGGGTCGCCGTCAGGCGTCCCGGGGGTTTTGCCATCTGGGGCGGGGCTGCCATTTTGAGTTTCATCTGCCCGAACAGGAGGCATCATGGACGTTCAAAATGCACTGGGATGGCCGGCAGTGAACGCGGCGCAGACGGTGGCGTCGCCGCCTGCACCACAGCCGCAGACTACCGCCGCAGCCGCCGGCGCTGCCGCGGCGCCGCCCGCGCCGCCACCGCCAGCGGCGGCCAAGGCGGTTTCCGCGGCGGCGCTGGCGCAGGCCGCCGACACGCTGCAAAAGCAGATCAGCCAGAACGCGCCGTCGATCGCGCTGTCCGCAGGACTGGACCCGGACGGCCAGCACCCCGGCCAGTTGCTCGTCGAACTCAAAGACAAACTCACGCAGCAGGTGTTCGTGCGTTATTACATCCCGGCCGAGCAGGTGATGAAGGCCGCCGCGCAGGAAGCCGGCCAGCCCATGCCCCCGGGCAGCCTGTTGCAGGAAAAGGCCTGATCCCGCCGGTCCGCGCCGCCGCGCCTTACAGCGTCCCACAGAGTCCCACAGCGCCCTTCAGTTCGGCGCGAACGTGTCGTTAAATCCAATGGGTACTGTTCGCTTTCGGAGTGCAGCATGTCATCGGTATCGATTTCGGGATTGGTCAGCGGCATCAATGTGCAGTCGCTGATCTCCACCCTGTCCGCGGCGTACCAGCAGCCCATCACCCTGCTGCAGAACCAGCAGCAGACGTACCAGACCACCTTGTCGGCCTGGGGGCAGGTGCAAAGCGCGCTGTCGAGTCTGCAGTCGACCGTGGCGAGCCTGCAAAACGTCACCCAGCTCAACAACCGCACCGTCAACCTGAGCAACTCCAGCGCCGTGTCGGGCACGGCCAGCGCGAATGCGCCGCTGGGCACGTACTCGCTGAGCAACATCGTGCTGGCGCAGGCGCAGAGCGTGTACTCGCAGGACTTTGCCTCGGCGACCAACACCGCAGTGGGCACCGGCACGCTGCAAATCCAGGTCGGCAGCGGCACGGTGACCAATGTCACCATCGACAACAGCAACAACTCGCTCAACGGCATCGCCGCGGCGATCAACCAGTCCAACAGCGGGGTCAGCGCCGCAGTCATCTATGACGGCACCGGCTACCGCCTGACCTTGACCGGCAACAACACCGGCGCGGCCAACGCGTTCACCGTCAACGTCAGCGGCGCCACGGGGTCGCTCGCCGCGCTGAGTTACAGCCCGGGAACCTCCGGCGGCATGACACAAAGCCAGGCGGCGCAGAACGCGTCGGTGGCGATCAACGGCCTGACCGTCACCAGCGCCACCAACACCGTCAGCGGAGCCATCCCCGGGGTGAGCCTGAATCTGCTGCAGGCCGGCGGTTCGACCACGTTGACCGTGGCCAACGACACCAGCGCCTTCGTCACGTCGGTGCAGAGTTTCGTCACCGCGTTCAATTCGGCGATGGGCACGCTCAACCAGCTCACCGCCTACAACCCCGGCAGCAGCGGCAGCTCCGGTCAGGCCGGGCCGCTGATCGGCAACGCCGCCATCCAGACCCTGCGCACCCAGTTGCTCAATCTGCCGACTTCATCACCCTGCTGTTCGCGTTTTTTGTCGTCATGTACTCGATTTCCTCGCTCAACGAGGGCAAGTACAAGGTGTTGTCGCAGACCATCATCGCTGCATTCACCGGCCAGCCGACCACGCCCGTACCCGTGCAGACCGGCCAACCGTTCAACAGCACGCCATCGGCCATCGACCTGCCACCGCTGCCCAAGCCGCAAAAACCCGAAGTCATCGAGCCGGGCCGCGGCGGCCCTGCCGCGCGCGAGGTGCAAAAAACCCTGGACGAAGTGGCAAAAAAAATCCAGGAGCTGCTCTCCAGCGCCATACGCAAGGGCGATGTGCGGGTGCGCACCACGCCGCTGGGCGTGGTCATCGACATCCACGACACCGTGCTGTTCGCCTCCGGGCAGGCCGATCTGACGCCGCAGGCGCAGGATCTGCTCGACCAGATCGCCGGCGTGCTTCGCGGGGTGACGTACCCCATCCAGGTCAACGGCTTCACCGATGACCGGCCGATCAACACCCCGCAGTTCCACTCCAACTGGGCGCTGTCGGCGGCGCGCGCCGTGTCGGTGGTCGAAATGTTCATCGCCCAGGGGGTGCCGCCGGAACAACTTGTCGCTGCCGGATATGGTCAATATCATCCGGTGGCAACGAATGCCACGGCGCAAGGCCGGGCGGCCAACCGCCGTGTCAGCGTCGTCGTGGTGTCCCCTCTCGCCAACGCGACCGTGAACGAAACGCCCATCGTGCCCGCGCAGGCCCCGGCAGAGCAGCCCGAGGCCGCGGCAGCGCGCGTCCCTCCGCCCAGCCACGGAACCCGCTCTTGAACGACGAACTGCAACCCCTGAAAAACCGCCTGCGCTGGCTCAATCGCGGCATCCTGCTCCTCGGCGTGCTCATCCTCATCGGCCTGGCCGTGTGGGCCGCCGTCGGTTTGCGCAAACCTGCCGTCGGCACGACGACCACGGTGATCTCGCCGGCCGCGCGCCCGTCGGCCCCGGCGCCGCTGGCCTCGGCGTCGGCCGCTGCCCATGCAGCATCCACGCCACGGCAGGCGCCGAGTGCGGCGCAGGTGCAAAAAGCCGCTGCGGCGGCCATCGACGCGCTGGCCGCGGCAGGCAGCGCGCCGCAGGCGGCAGCGCAAGCGGCACCGGCGGCGGCAGCCGCGTCGCATCCGGCGCCTGCCCAGACAGCGCAGCCGGCGACACCGGCGTCGCCGGCTGCGCCCGCGCACATGCCGGTGCAGCAGGTGCAGCCGCCGGCGTCGCAGACCTCCGCCCGGCCGGCGCACCCGCAGCACGCCGCGGCGCCGCACAAACCGCCGCGGCAACGCGCGCCGCGGCAGGCCGCAGCGGCCCATGATGCCGCTGCGCATGGGGCGGTGGCGGCGCGGCATCCGGCCGGCGCCGTGGCGGTCTGTCGCCGCGCCGGGTGGTATGTGCAGGTCGGTGCGTTTGGCAAACCGCAGGGGATCGAACGTCTGGCGCAGCGCCTGCACCGCGCCGGCTATACCGAGGTGTGCCTGGCCCCGCAGACCGTGCGCGGGCTGCGGCTGTTTTACGTCGGGCCGTTCCGCAGCGCCGCAGCGGCCCGGGCCGCGCGCGCCCCGCTGCACCGCCTGACCGGCACTGACGGCATTTTGCGCAAACTGCCCTGAGCCGCATGGCGGCAGGGGCTGCGACAATGTCGCCCATGTACGACGACCGCACGTCCATTCCGCTGGCAACCGCCGACGACGGCAGCGATCTGCTGCTCGGCCAGAGTCCGCCGATGCGCGCGTTGCGCGAGCAGATCCGGCGCGTGGCGCAGACCGACAGCACGGTGCTGGTGCTCGGTGAATCCGGCACGGGAACTCAACGTGTTTCCGCTGCAAGTCCCGCCGCTGCGCGAACGTGGCGACGACATTTTGCTGCTGGCCGAACACACGCTGCAGCGCCTGCAGCAGCAGGGCCTGGGCCGGCTGCGCTTTGGCGACGGCGTGGAACAGGCCTTGCTGGCCTACCGCTGGCCGGGCAATGTGCGCGAACTGCAGAATCTGATGGAGCGGCTGCTCATTTTGCACGCCGGCTCGACGGTGCGCGTGGCCGATCTGCCGCCCAAGTTGCGTCCTGACGGCGAGTCGGCCTGGGCCGAGACCGACCCGGCCGCATCGGCGGTGGCATCTGCCGAGGGCGATGGCACGGAGGGTCTGCACGAGCTCATGCAGGCCATGTCCGAGCCGCTGCCGCAGCCGGTGTTGCCCGAGCAGGGCATGGATTTGCGCGCCTACCTGGAACACATCGAGCGCAGCCTGATCGAGCAGGCCCTGCAGCGCAGCCGCAACGTCATCGCGCACGCCGCGCAGCATCTGGGTTTGCGCCGCACCACACTGGTGGAGAAAATCCGCAAATACGGCTTGAGCGTGGACGCGCGCGGCTGACCGCGCGCCGGGCGGGGCCAGGGCGACGGCGTCGTTGCGGCCGCCTGCGGGGCGGGCACGAAGGCCATCGCCGCGTCGGAAAATCGACACCCGGCAGGCCCCGGATTTGCTACCTTGTCGTTAGCGCCCGCCCGCACGGGAGTTTTGCTTGCTTCGCCGATGACTTCTCCGCGTATTTTGCTGATCGATCCCGACACGGCCCGCGCCCAGCGGCTGCACGACGACCTGCAGTCCGCCGGCTGTGTGACGCAGTGGCTGCAAACGGCCGACGCGGCCTTGCGCAGCGTCGAGCAGGGCTGGTCGCCAGATCTGGTGTTCTGCGCCGGCGACGGGGCGGGGGTCGATGTGCCGCGCGTGCTGGCGCGGCTGCATGCGCTGCAGCCGGCGCTGCCGGTGGTGGTCATCGCCCGCCACGCCTCGGTGCAGGCGGCGGTTCAGGCGTTGCAGCAGGGGGCGGCGGACTACCTGAGCGCGCCGCTGGAAGCAGACGCGGCGCTGGCCAAAATCCGCCAGTTCGTGCCGTCCGCCGCGGCGCTGGCGTTGCCGGCACGGCGGGCTGCGGTGCAGACCGCAGCCGCTGCCCGCGAGGCGGCGGATCCGCCCGCGGCGGCGGTGGTGGCGCAGTCACCGGCGATGCAGGATATTTTGCGCATCGCGCAGCGCGCGGCGCAGACTGACGTGACGGTGATGCTGCTGGGCGAAAGCGGGGTGGGCAAAGAGGTGCTGTCGCGCTTCATCCACGCACAGTCGCCGCGCGCGGCAGGGCCGTTCATCGCCATCAACTGTGCGGCGATTCCCGAGACCCTGCTCGAAGCCACGCTGTTTGGCTTCGAGCGCGGTGCGTTCACCGGTGCCAGCCAGTCGGCGCCGGGCAAATTCGAGCAGGCGCAGGGCGGCACGCTGCTGCTCGACGAGGTGACGGAAATGGCGCCGGCGCTGCAGGCCAAGCTGCTGCGCGTGCTGCAGGAGCGCGAAATCGAGCGGCTGGGCGGGCGCAAGCGCATCGCCCTGGACGTGCGCCTGCTGGCCACGAGCAACCGCGACCTGCAGCAGGCCGTGCGCCAGGGCGTGTTGCGCGAGGATGTGTATTACCGCTTGAGCGTGTTTCCGATCCAGATCCCGCCGCTGCGCCAGCGCCGCGAGGACATTCTGCCGCTGGCGCAGACCATGCTCGCGCGGTATGCCCGGCAGTTCGGTCTGGACGACGTGCCGCAGCTCGACGCCCAGGCGCGGCAGGCGCTGCTGGCGCACGACTGGCCAGGCAATGTGCGCGAGCTCGACAACGTCATGCAGCGTGCGGCCATCTTGTGCCAGCGCGGGGTGGTGAGCGCCGCCGACCTGCTGTTCACGCCGGCGGTTGCCGCGCCGCCGTCAGCCCACGCGGCGCCGGCGGCGCCGGCCGAGCACGCCGCGGGCGATCTGGGCAGCGGGTTGGCACTGAGCGAGCGCCAGCTCATCCAGCAGGCCTTGCAGCAAAGTCAGGGGTCGAAATCGCTGGCGGCGCAACGTCTGGGCATCAGCCCGCGCACCCTGCGCCACAAGCTGCAAAAGCTGCGCGAGGCCGGGCTGGGCCTGCCCGAGTGAACAGGAATCACCGTGATCCCGG
>Ga0078972_1012475_pt1 | contig 14587 bp, 16 predicted proteins | sample YelNatPaOPGAMG01_FD_67568 | JGI IMG/M metagenome (GOLD analysis project Ga0078972, IMG submission 67568) | Hot spring thermophilic microbial communities from Obsidian Pool, Yellowstone National Park, USA - OP-RAMG-01 (SPADES assembly) (version 2) | ecosystem: Environmental > Aquatic > Thermal... | reverse complement strand
GTGGTTTAGCTTCAATGCTCTTTCACCTGATAAGGGATTGGGGGCATTCGAGCCGGAGGCGAAGAATGCGCCAAGGGTGGGGTGAGGCTCCGCGGGCTTTGCCCGCGGAGCGGGGAGGGGCCCGAAAGGCAAACCGAGCGTTCCGCCTGGCTTCGCCAGCGGAACGCGAAAGAGACGGCCCTCCCCGTTCAGGAGATAAAGCCCTTCCCCCATGTGCCACCTGCGCCGCCGAAGGAAGGACCATTCGATCGCGGAATTTGGGGAAAGGGAGACGTGGCGGAGCTCTCCGGCGAGCTCGTGGACGTGAACGTGCACCGCGGCGGCTACTCGGGCTGGTGGCGCACCTCGCTCTCCCGGAACGACACGGGAAACGGCTCCTGCGAGGTGCTCTACCTGAGGCGCTTGAAGGAGGACGGAAGGGTCTACGAGTGAGGCAGGCATGGCGGGCACGGCGACTCTTGGGGGCGGCCTGATCGAAAACCAGCGCCCCATCGCCGGCACCGGCCCGTTTCTCGTCGATCTCCTGGCCGGAGTGGCGGCCCTTAGCGGAGGATGGACGATGCGGGGGCAGGAGTCCTTCCTCGGATCCATCCGCGCCGCCCTGGTGGCATGGGCGTGCCCAACAAACCCGAAGAGCGTGAAGGAGGAAGCATGGAGCGGACGCTGTTTGTGATCGGAGCGGGACTGGGGTTCCTCTCGGTAGCCCTGGGTGCCTTCGCCGCCCACATCCTCAAGGGGAAGCTGGCCCCCGACATGATGGCCGTCTTCGAGACGGGCGTGCGCTACCAGATGGCCCACGCCCTCGCCATCCTCGTGGTGGCCTGGGCATCGGCCCACTGGAGCTCGCCGGCCCTCCGCGCGGCGGGCTGGTTCTTCACGGCGGGCGTTCTCCTCTTCTCGGGCAGCCTTTACGCCCTCGCCCTCTCGGGCATCCGCTGGCTCGGCGCCATCACCCCCGTGGGCGGCGTCTGCTTCCTCATCGGCTGGGGCTGCCTCCTCTGGGCCGGCTGGCGCTCGTAGGCCGGGAGGCCAACCGCACGCCTCACCTTGGAAGGGGAGCGGGGGGCACCGGGAGTCGCCCCCGCTTCGGACCGGCGGCCGCGAGCCCGCCCGCGCAGCGCAGAAGGGCGGGTGCCTCCTCCTCGCTCCCCGAGATGCGCTTCTCGTGAACGCCGGAGCACATCGAGGCGGAGGGTGGAACATCAACTTTTTCCGTGGTGGATGCGTACGATCTCCAGAGGGAGGTCGCCATGGGCGAAGAAGAATCCGCCGGTTTCCCCGAGAGCACAGCCGCGCCCATCGGCCACCGGGCCCTCTCCCGCCGGCGCGGAGCGTCGGGCCGGCCGCTTGCTCGCGCGAACTCCAACGGAAAGGACCCCCGATGATCATGCAGCCACGACGCTTTCTCCTGTGCCTTGCCCTCCTTTTCGCCGCGATCCTCCCCCGGGCGGCCGAGCCGCCCGAGGCCTCCGCCCCCGCCATTCCGGTGCACCGGGCCGCCGGGGCCATCACCATGGACGGTCACCTCTCGGACCCGGGCTGGAAGGGCGCGGCCGAGGTGACGACCTTCTACGAGATCAGCCCCGGCGACGACGCCCCTCCGCCGGTCAAAACCACCGCCTGGATCACCTACGACAGCCGGTACTTCTACGTCTTTTTCCGGTGCGATGACCCAAATCCCTCGGCCATCCGCGCCCCCTACACGGACCGCGACGGCCTCTCCTCCGACCAGGACTTCGTCTCGGCTTTCCTGGACACGCGCAACAGCCGCCTCACGGCCCAGGAGTTCTTCGTCAACCCCCGGGGGATCCAGTCGGACGCCGTCCGGACGGACGCCACCGGGAACGAGGACTTCTCCCCCGACTTCTTCTGGGACTGCGCCGCGAGGATCACGGCCCACGGATGGGAGGCGGAGATGCGAATCCCCTTCTCCTCGCTCCGCTATCCGAGCGCCGACCCGCAGACGTGGGGCATCGTCCTCCTCCGGAACTACCCGCGCCACAACCGGTACCAGATCACGAACGTCCGCATCCCCAAGGGGACCAACTGCGGCCTCTGCCACGAGGCGGAGCTCACGGGCATCGCGGGACTGCCGCCGGGCGGGCACTGGGTGGTGGCCCCGTACGTGACCGCCAAGGAGCAAGGCTACGCTCGGGGCGTTCCCGGAACCTCCTTCCTCAACAAGCCCGTCGCCACCGAGACGGGCGTGGACGCCAAATGGACGCCCGATGCCAACACGGCCGTGGACCTCACCCTCAACCCCGACTTTTCCCAAGTAGAGTCCGACGTGGCGCAGGTGGCGGTGAACCAACGGTTCGCCCTCTTCTACCCGGAGAAGCGCCCCTTCTTCATGGAGGGCGTGGATCTCTTCCAGACCCCCTTCCAGGCCGTCTACACGAGGACCATCACCTCCCCGAGCTGGGGCGCGAGGATCACCGGCAAGACGGGCGACGCCGCCTACACCTTCCTGCTAGCCGAGGACCGCGGCGGCGGCAGCGTCGTCCTCCCCGGCCCCCAGTACTCCGAGCTGCTCCCGCAGGATTTCAGCTCCACGGTCTCCATCGGCCGGGTGCGCGAGGACTTCGGCCGCTCGTACCTCGGCCTCCTCATGACCGACCGCGAAAACCAGGACGGGAGCTTCAACCGCGTGCTCGGCCCGGACTTCCAGTGGAACCCGGACGACAAGAACCAGGTCACGGGCCAGTTCCTGTTCAGCATGACGCGCACGCCGGACCGGCCCGACCTCAGCTCCGCCTGGAACGGCCAGTCCTTTTCCGCGGGCGCCCTCTCCCTGAACTGGAACCACAGCGTCCGCGCCTGGAACGCGAGCACGACCTACAAGGAGGCGGGCGAGGGCTTCCGCGCCGACGACGGTTACGTCCCCCAGGTGGGGTACCGGTCGCTGAGGCAGTGGGTGGCCCGTGACTACTACCCCACAGGGTTCCTCAATCAGGTGGAGCCCTACCTGAATCTTCAGCAGACGTGGGACCGCCGGGGGGGGACGCTCACGGGCCGCTGGGCCGCCGGGCTCAACCTGCACGGCGTGCGGAATCTGTACGCCGACATGGCCGCCGTGACGTGGGCCCAGCGCGCCGGGACCGCCCTCTTCCACTTCCGCAACTACAACGCCACGGTCTACTGGTCCCCCGGCCCCCACGTGACGGCGGTCACCCTCTACGCGGAGCTAGGGCCCCACGTGGATTTCGATAACGTGCGGATGGGAAACGGCGGAACGCTCCAGTACGGACTCACCCTGCGGCCCGCCGACCGCCTCGCCCTCGACCTGACCGGCGAGCACGACTGGCTGAACGTGACCGGCGAGACCGGCCGCTCCGGGCGCCTCTTCACGGCCGACGTGGCCAGGGTGAAGGCCGTCTATAGCTTCTCCGCCCGCTCCTACCTGCGGGCCATCGCGCAGTGGGTCGACACGAGGCGGGACAAGGCCCTCTACACCTTCGCCGTGGAGCACCGGTCGGCAGGCCTCCAGGGCTCGCTTCTCTACGCCTACCGGCTCAACTGGCAGAGCGTCCTCTACGTGGGCTACGGCGACGACCGGGCCTACGTCCCCCGCCAGGGGATCCAACCCCAGGACCGCCAGCTCTTCGTCAAGGTCTCCTACGCCTTCCAGCGGTAGAGAGGGGCGCGAGACGCGAGACGCGAGACGCGAAACGCTAGACGCAAAACGCGAGACGCGAAACGCTAGACGCGAAACGCTAGACGCGAGATGAGAGACGCAAAGTTTCTTGCCGTCACCTTGAACCGTGAAGGGTCACGGGCGCCGCGCCGAAGGCTGGCGCAGAGCCAAGGTCCGAAACTGGCGGCGCGGTGCTCAAAGGCGGGGGGAACTCCAGCCAGCACAGGCCGGGCCTGGCGCCCGAAGGGCGGCTGAGGGCCTGCGGCCGGAGCTTCCTCGCCGTGGGCCACTTCAACTCTGAGCCCCGATCCCGCGATGGGAAGGGGGGCCTTTTCACGAGCCGGAAGGAAGCGGGCCGCCCCGTAAGCTCGCTTCCCAATGCCACGCCTCTCAGCGCCGTGAGGCTTGGGCCATGATCTTGTCGAGCATGGCTTTGTCTTTCGGAAGCAGGCCCACGCCTGGGAGGCGCGGGGTCAGCTCGGCCCAGCGCGGCTCCTTGGCGAAGACCTCCTTGAAGAGGGGCAGGGCCTTGTCGAGCTGGTGGTTGCTCGCCAGCGCGACGGCCTCCCAGTAGGGCAGCTCCATGACGTTGGGGGCGAGGCGGGCCGCCTCGCTGTACTCCTTCAGGGCCGCGTCGATCTTGCCCGCGGCCGTGAAGTCGTCGCCCGCGGAGGCGTGGTTGTAGGCTCGCTGGAGCGTCACGAGGCGCCGCAGCTCCTTGAGGGGTTGCGGGGAGTCCTCCACGCGCAGGTTGAAGATCGTGTCGGCCCACGGCCGGCCCGTGGAGGTGCCCTTCACCACGATGATAGCGGCGGACTGCATGCCGCGGATGTCGCCGCCCGCCGCCTGGGCCGCGTCGAGAGCCGCCAGCATGCGGTCGGCGAGATCGCCCTTGGCCTCGCGGTAGGCCTTGGCCATGGCGGGCCATACCCCGGCGTTCTCCATGAGGTTGGCCTCGCAACTGAACTGGTCCCCCGTCTCGTCGCCCGCGGCGGGGATGCACTTGGAGCCGGTGTAGGCCGCCACGCGTCCCTGCGCGTCCACCATGGCCACTTGCCGCACCTCACGGTCCTTGTCACCCGCCAAAAGCGCCTTGAGGGCCTCGGGCGCGCTCCTGCCCGCCCGCATGAGATCGAGGCCCAGCGGGCCGTAGGAAGGGTCCACGAAGGACTGGGTAGCCACGGCGCCCACGCCGGCCTCCGCCCACGGCACCACCGAGCCGACGGAGAACCAGTGGGACTGGACCGCCACGCCCATCTCGCCCGTGGCCGGATCCCTCGCCACGATGGAGAAGGTGAAGGCCCTCGGGTCGGAACCGAAGGCCGAGAGGGTGCAGGCCGCCAAGAGAACCGCCAATAGCCACGTCACTCGCATGGGAACCTCCCGCAGAGACAGTGAGAAGTGAGGAGAAAAGAAAGACATGGGCCATCTCCTCCCGCGGAGCCGCCGCGGATCGGAAGAAGGGCCAACACGCCCTACCGGCCAGCGAGGATGCTCTCCACGGCCTCGACCTTGGCGGCCATGGTGTAGGTCTTATCGCGGCGCTCGCTGACCTTGATCGAGGTGGAGAGCCGGGGCGCACCCATCTCGAAGAGGCGGTCCATGCAGCGCCGGACGAGCTCCATGACTTCCTGCCACTCGCCCTCGATGTTCGTGCCCATGCTGTGGAACTCGTGCTTGAGCCCGCTCTCGCGGATCAGGCGCACGGCCTCGGCCACGTAGGCGGAGAGCGAGACCCCGGCACCGAGGGGGACGAACGAGACTTCAACGATCACGCGGGACATGGGAACCTCCTTTTAGGTGGAGGGTGGAGAGGCTTGGGGAAGAGCCGCTTCGCGAATCCCCAAAGGGGGATGGGGGGAGATGATGATGGATGATGGATGATGGATGATGGATGACAGATGATGGATGAGGGATGAGGGGCAGGGAGGGCGTGTCGCATCAATTCCGAGTCCGAAATCTGAAGGCCCCAATTCTCCGCCTCCTTCCTTAGGCTGCGGATGCTGCTAGGGCTCCCCTTCGGGGGGGGCCTCCGCGGCCGGCTTGGGAAGGCTCACGCGCACCCTGTGGATGCGCCGGCGGTCGGCCGAGAGGATCTCCACCTCCATGCCGTGAATGATGTGGTGCTCCCCCGATCGGGGGATGGTGCCCAAAGCCGTGGAGATCCAGCCCGCCACCGAATCGTAGTCCCCCTCCGGGATGTCCACTCCGAGCCGCTCGGCCAGGTCGTAGACGGAGGCCCGCCCCAGGGTCTCGACGACGCCGGGTGCCCTGTCCACGAAGGGCTCCTCCTCCGCCTCGTCGTACTCCTGGATCTCGCCCACGATCTCCTCCAGGAGGTCCTCCGTGGTGACCAGGCCGTCCACACCGCCGTATTCGTCTACTACGATGGCCAGCTGGAGCTTTTGCTCCTGGAATTCGCGTAGGAGCTGGGAGATGGGCTTGTTCTCTGGGACGAAGGGGACCGGGCGGGCGAATTCGCGCACGGGGCGGCTGCCCTCGCCCGCCAGGAGGGCGCCGAGGAAGTCCTTCAGGTAGGCCACCCCCACGATGTCGTCGATCTGCTCCTCGTAGAGGGGCAGCCGGGTGTGGCGCGCCTTGGCTAGGAGCTCGGCGGCGGCGGTGAGGGGGGTGTTGGCCGGGGCCGAGACCATGTCGGTGCGGGGGGTCATGACCTCGCGCGCCACCGTATCTCCGAACTCCATCACTCCGCGGATGAGGACCGAGTCCTCCTTCTCCAGGATGCCCTCGCTCTGCCCCACGTTGATCAGAGCCGAGATCTCCTCCTCCTCGTCCTCGTCGTCCATGCGCTCGCGCAGTACGTGGAGGCGCCTGGAGAGGAGCGAGGCGAGCGGCACGGTGACGACCCCGAACACCCATAGGAAGGCCCGCACCACCGGAAAGGTGGCAAGGAAAATCCTCTCCGGGTCGAGGGCCGCCACTGCCTGAGCCACGGAGGCCAGCACCAGGATACCGAGGAGGCTGGCCACGAACCCCCAAAACAGGGGCTGGGCCGCCTTGCTCCGTACAAGGCCGGCGGTGAACAGGAGGGTGGCGACGATGCTCAAGACCAACACCGAGAATTGCAGGGTGAGCAGATAGGCGAGGCGGCGGTGCAGGTAGGCCTTCACGGCGTAGGCCGAGGGTGCCTCCTCCTCGGCCATCCGGTTCAGGGTCATGGCGGAGAGGCCGTTGAGGGCCGCCCGGACCAACAGGAGCAGGAAGAGCAGGGCGAGCGCCGCCGCCAGGCCCAGCCGCATCATCAGGCGAGCCCCCATTCCTTTCTCAGGCCGCGCTCCTTGCGGGCCATGGTCCCCCCGTCGGTCTCGTGGTCGAAGCCGGCCAGGTGAAGGATGCCGTGCAGGATGAGGCGCTTCAGTTCGCTCTCTAGATCGAGGCCCGCCTCGAACGCCGCCCGCTGGGCCACGGGGGCGGCGATGAGGATGTCTCCGAGGTAGGTCAGCCCGTCCGGGGAGAGCCCGCCGTCGGGAAAGGAGAGAACGTCGGTGGGGCCCGCCTTGTGGCGAAACTTTCGGTTGGCCTGGGCCATGAGACGCACCCCGCAGATCTTGATCCCCAGCTCGCCCTCGAGATCCAGACGCGCCAGCACGTCCAGGGCGAAGGCCACCAGGGTTTCCCTAGGAACCGGTAGGGTCCGCAGGCGGCTGTGGAGCCGGACCTCGCGTCGCGTCATTTTTCTGCTCCTTGTCGAATGAGTAGCCGGGGTAGGAGATCCGCCGGCTGAAGACACCCAGCAGCATCTGGAAGAAGGCCTCCTGGACCTTGGTCAGGTCGTGGAAGGTCAGCGGGCATTCGGAGAGCTGGTCCTCCGCCACAACCCGGTTGGCGATCTCGGTAATGAGGGAGCGGAGCCGGTGGTGGGAGGGCTCCTTGAGCACCCTGGAGCCGGCCTCCACGCCGTCCGCGATCATCACGATGGCGGCCTCCCTGCTCTGGGGTTTGGGTCCCGGATAGGAGAAGTCGGCCTCGTTGAGGCTCTCCTTCTCAGGGTCCAGCATGGTCAGCGCCTTATCCAGGAAGTAGCTGATCCGCCGCGTGCCGTGGTGCTGCGGGATGATGTCGATGACCGCCTGGGGGAGCTTGTACTGGCGGCCCATGGCGATGCCCTCCTTGACGTGGGCGCCGACGATGAGGGCCGATATCCTCGGAGCCAGCTTGTCGTGGGGGTTCTGGCCCGGCACTTGGTTCTCCACGAAGTAGATGGGGTTCAGCATCTTGCCGATATCGTGGTAGTAGCAGGCCACGCGGCAGTAGAGGGCGTTGGCGCCGATGGCGTTGGCGGCGGCTTCCGAGAGGGAGGCCATCATGAGGGAATGGTTGTAGGTGCCGGGGGCGTCCAGCGCCAGCCGCCGCAGCAGGGGGTGGTTCATGTTGGAGAGCTCGAGGAGGCGGACCTCCGTCAGAATGCCGAAGAGGCTCTCGAAGATCGGCAGGAGCGTGGAGACGAGCATCATGGTGAGCGGGAAGGCCGACAGAAAGGCCAGCGTCAAAGGCGCCACCACCTTCACGGTGCTGTGCTCCATCTCCGGCGCCGTGGCCAGAACGGCCAGCGCCAGCGGCACGTTGACCACCGCCAGGAGGAGGCAGGCCTTCCACTGGGCCGTGCGCTGCGCCATGCGGCTCGCCGCATAGATGGCCGTGAAAGACGAGAGTACGCAGTAAATCAGCATACCGAAGTTGAGATCGGTGTAGATGCCGAAGAGCAGGCCGTACATCAGCGTATAGATGATCGCGATGTGCCGGTCCACCAGGAAGGTCATGAGCATGGCGCCGGCCGCCGCAGGAATGGCGAACATCAGGAGTTCGGGCGAACCCAGGAGGACCGATTTGCTGCCCTCGGCGGCCAGGCGCGCCAACACCTGAATGCCGAACCCGATGAGGACGAACAGGATGGTCACCTGAAGCGTGAGCACGAAGAGGTTCAGGTTGGGGCAGTGCTTCTTCCGGTAGGACTTCAGGTACATGAAATTGAAACCCAGCAGCATGAGGAGGAACAGCAGGAGGGCGCCCAGAAGGGAGACGTTGAGGACGTTTCGGCTGGCCTCCTGGAAGGCTTGGATCTTCTGGAGCGCGCTCTCGTCGATCTTCTCCCCGGCCCTGACCAGCACCTGGCCCTTCCGGAGGAACACCACTAGAGGCTCCACCTGGTCGGCGGCCTGCTCCTTGCGCGCCGTGGTCTCTTGGCTGTTGTAGGTGAGGTTGGGGGCCAGGATGCCGCGCACGTAGTCCTCGATGGCCCCGCGCAGTTGGGAGGGTAGGATCGTCAGGCCCTCCAGAATGGTACCCGGGATCCGGCGGGCCTCGCTGAGGGTGATGATGTCACTGGTCGCCGGGTTCTTCTGGGTCCACTCCACGCCCTTCCGGCGAATGTCTCGGATACGGATGGAGTCGCTGCCCTGAAACTGCTCCCCGTCGGGCACGATCTTCTTCCCCTCCACCTCTGTGACCATGTCCTGTACGGTCTTTTCCAGGCTGGCGCTGAAGCCCTCCTTCTCGAACTGCCGGAGGGCAAAGCGGGACAAACTGCCGCCCAGATCTTCGGAGAGGCGGTCCAGGAACTGCTCCTCCGCCTGGCTTCGCTGCTCCCTCGTCAGGTTGCCGGTATGGAGGTACCGGTTCAGGTCCGCCAGATTGGAGCGGGCCGCTTGGAAGGCCGTGCCTACGCGGGCCACCACGTCCGCCGCCATGCCCGAATCCCAGTCGTAGACGGGCAGGACCTTGGCGCTGGCCTCCTGGCGCTTCTGGTCGGTGGCCACCTTGTCCACGATCTGCAAGTCGAAGGGAGCGCGGATGTCCCTGGAGGCCACCGAGCCGATCGGCAGGCTGGGGGGAGGCTGGACGCGGAACTGCCGCGTAAAGAGGGCGAAGGCCACGAGCAGGAAAGCCACGGCCCAGAACCACTCGTTTTCGCGGAGGAAGTGGGCCAGACGCTGCGCCGCCCCGACCTTCACCTTCCCCCGATACCGCGCGCGCTCCGCAGACACCTCGGGATCAGTGGGATCGTCGGGCGTCATGGTAGGTCGCTGTCCCTCATGGGGTGATTTTAACACAGGCCGCAAAAAGAGGGGCAAAGGGTGGGCCGGAGGCGGTCAAGCGCACGCCCAGGCGGCCGTTTCTCCCCGTCACCGGCCGGATGCCCGGTCGTAGGCGCGGATGATCTCCTGCACGAGCGGATGGCGCACCACATCCCGCTCCGTGAAGGTGACGAACGCCAACCCCTTAACCGAGCGGAGGACCTCCGCCGCATCCACGAGGCCCGATTTTCGCGCCGGATCGATGTCGATCTGGGTCACGTCCCCCGTGACGACGGTCTTGGAGTTGAATCCGAGGCGCGTGAGGAACATCTTCATTTGGTCTATGGTCGTGTTCTGGGCCTCGTCCAGGATGATGAAGGAGTCGTTCAGGGTCCGGCCCCGCATGAAGGCGATGGGCGCGATCTCCAGGATCCCCGTTTCAAGAGACTTGTACACCCGGTCCGCCTCCATGAGGTCGAAGAGGGCGTCGTACAGGGGCCTAAGGTAGGGGTTCACCTTCTCCGCGATGTCTCCGGGAAGAAATCCGAGCTTCTCCCCCACCTCCACCGCCGGCCTGGTCAGGATGATGCGTTTGACCCGCTTCTCCTTGAGCGCCGCCACGGCCATGGCCACGGCGAGATAGGTCTTGCCGGTGCCCGCCGGGCCGATGCCGAAGACCACGTCGTTCTCTCGGATGGCACGGAGGTAGCGGCCCTGGTTGAGGCCCTTCGGAAAGACGACGCGGCCGTGCGCGCACTGGATGCGCGCCTCACGGTAGAACTCCAGAAGGTCGCCCCGGTAGCCCTCCGCTCTCAGCGTGCAGGCGGTCCTGAGGTCACCGGCGCCGATGCGAATGCCCGCCTGGTAGAGCTTTAGGATCTGGTCGACGATGTCGCGGCAGGCGGCAACGGCCTCCTCATCGCCGTCGAGAAAGAGGGCCTCCCCGCGGGCCGAGAGGCGCAAGCCCAGGGCCTGTTCGAGGAACTCGGCGTTGCGCAGCTCAACGCCCAGCAATTGCTGGAGAAATTCATCGGGGTAGGTGAGGGAGTGCGTGGCGGCGGTCAGGAGCGGATCTTCAGGCATCTGCATCTGCGAAAGGAGGGCATGATCGGAGACGGCTTCGCCGGATCGCCGGCACGGGGAAAGCGGAGGCGGAGGGACGGGCCCTCCGCCTCCATGGGTTGCGTTACTTGGTCTCGGGAGCCGGCGCGGGGGCCGGTTCCGGTGCGGGCGCAGGGGCCGGAGCGGGCGCCTCCTCGGGCTGGGTTTTCATGGTTTCCGGTGCCTTCGGGGCCGGAGGGGCCGGCGGCTCCCAGTGGTGGTTGCGGGCCGTCTTCTCCGCCTTCTTGGCGTCGGCGTCGGTGTAGTCACGGTTGATCTTCAGGTCCCACTTCGGGTAGATGAGGTCCGGGTGGTCCTTGATGAGCCCCCGGTTCGCATCCCAGATGAGGGGCCAGAGGAAGGGGTTGGCGTAGATGTCGTTCTTCGCGGAGATCTTCCAGAGGCAGTCGCCCTTCACCACCACGTAGTGGAGCGGCTTGCACTTGGCGATCAGGTCCTGCACCATGGTGGTCTTCCGCTCATCCTCGGCCTTGATGCTGGCCGTCTCGGATTCGGCCTCGCTCTTGGCCTTGTTGGCCAGCTCCATGGCGTTCTTGGCGGCGTCGCGGGCCTTGTAGTAGTCGCAGGGGTTGCCCATGTAACGCTCGGCCTCGGAGAAGGCGGCCTTGGCCTGGTCGTAGGTGGCGGGAGAGACCTGGGCGGTCTCCACGCTGTAGGTGATCTCGTTCGCCTCGTTCTGGGCGCAGGCCTGGCCGGCCTTGGTCTTCAGCTCCTGCAGGTGCTGGTTCGTGGCTGAGGCCTGCTGGTTCTGAGCACCGATGGCCTGCTCGGCCGCACTCATGGCGTCCTTGGCCGCGGCGATGGCCGCCTCGGCGTCCTTTTGGGCCCTGGCCTGTTCGGCCGTCGCCTCCGTGGTGGCCTCCTTGACCTTTTCAGTGGCGGCCAGGGCCTCCTTCTTGGCTTCACGGCACTTCTTGTTGGCCACCAGGTCATTGGCCTTGTTCAGCAAGGATTGCGCGTCTTGGAAGGTGGTGGCGGCGTAGGTGGGAGTGCAGGTTTTCTGTGCATCATTGAGGGCCGCCGTGGCGTCCCCCACCTCCTTGGGGGCCTTTCGGCAGCACGCAGCCGTAAGGACCACCATTACTCCGACCGTTGCCAGCTTGAACGCTGTCTTCATTCCTTTTCCCCCTTTCTCAAAAAAGGTGAGATTTGGTTTTTCCGGGCGGTTCAGGGTCCCACTTCGACTTGCAACACCTCGCCGCTATCGGGCAACGCCGGCGGCGTGGTCTCGTTCACTTTCCAGTGGACTTTTCCTGCGAGAACCTCCTGCATGGCCACGAAGGCCGGCTTGCGAAAAGGGCTTTCGACCCTGGTCTGGGCCCCTTCGAGCAGTTGTTTGGTGCGCTGGGCGCATATTAGCACAAACCTGTACTTGCTACCGATCTTTTCATCCACGATGAACATTCGTGCTCCTCAACCACTGGGTGATCTCTCTTTGGAGTTCGTCCACCTTTGCCGCGCAGGAGCGAGGCCGTAGACGGGCGGCAGCCACTATAGCCGCTACCGCATCCACCGCCCCATCCAAATCCTCATTAATAACATTATAATCATAAGAGCCAGCCAGTTCAAGCTCGGCCAGCGCACTCTCCAGTCGCCGCCTCAGATCGAACCCCTGCTCTATGGCTCTCCGACCCAGGCGGTCCAGCAGCACATGGAGAGAGGGTGGCAGGATGAACACCAGGAGACTATCCGGCTCGGCCTTTTTCACCTGAAGCCCCCCCTGCACGTCGATGTCCAGGATGAGGCCTCGGCCCTCGGCCACGGCCCTCTCCCACTCCGAACGGTGGGTTCCGTATTCGTGGTCGTGCACCTTGGCCCACTCCAGGAACTCGCCTCTCGCGGCCATGGCCCGAAAGGTCTCGCCGTCCACGAAGTGATAATCCACACCCTCCTTTTCGCCGGGCCGTGCGCTCCGGGTGGTGTGGGAGACCGAAAAGCGCAGCAGGGGATCCCGCGCCGCCAGCCTTCGGGCGATGGTCGTTTTGCCTCCGCCGGTGGGGGCCGAGAGGACGAGCAGGATGCCAGAGGACGGATCACGCGACATTCTGGGCCTGTTCACGAAGTTGCTCGACCAGCAGGCGCATGCGCAGGGCGACCTGGGTCAGGTCGAAGAAGGTGGCCTTGGCCAAAAGCGTGGAGATCTCCCTGTACATCTCCTGGAAGAGGTGGTCCAGCCGGCGCCCCAGGTCTGCCGGATTCTTCTCCAGCAGCTCTTCCATGGCCCGGTGGTGTGCCTTCAGCCTGACCACCTCCTCCTCCACGTCCGCCTTTTCCGCCGCCAAAACCACCTCCTGCTCGACCCTCGTCGCGTCCACGGAGATGGCCACCTGCTGGAGCTTCTGGTTCAGCCTCTCGCGAACGGTCTCCACTTGAAGGACCTGCATGGGCGCGAGGGCATCGAGGTGGTCCTTCAGGTGGCCGGAGGCCTGCCGGAACTGCTCCTCCAAGCGCATGCCCTCCTCGCGCCGGGTCTGGAGGAAGCGCTCGATGGCCTTCTCCACGCAGTCGAGAAGCAGCTCCCCCGCCCGCGCCTCCACGCCGGGCCGGAGGCGAACCGAGACGGCCTCGGGGAGGGCCAGAAAATCACCAAGCGTCATGCCCCTGGCCAGGACGCCCTCGCTCTGCAGCTGGGATGCCAGGTGGCCGAGGGCCTGGGCTACGCCGTGGGAGTAGTGCACCTCGACGGCCTGCTCGCCCAGGAACTCGAGGGAGACCTTCCCCTCCACCCGCCCCCGGGTTACGGCGGAGCGGATCCTCTGGCGGACGGCCATCTCGTGGCACAGCAGCGGGGCTGGAAGGCTGAGGTGAACGTCCAGCCCCTTGTTGTTGACGCCCCGGATCTCCACGAGGAGCCTCAACCCGTCGGCCTCGGCCTGGTGCCTGCCATAGCCGGTCATGCTCTCCATGGAGCGGCTCCTCCAAGGCTCTCTTCGGCCAAGCGGTTTGCGGCGATCAGGCCTTCCTCCACCCGGCGCCGAAGGGCTTCGGCCTCCTCCGCGGTCAGCTCCCGAGGGACCGAGATGGCCTCTCCATAGGCGATGACCACCCGCGTGAAAGGGAAAGGGATCATGAACTCATCCCAGGAGCGCAGCGTTTTTTTTTACGGGCCGCCACCCCCACGGGTACAACAGGCAACCCCGACAACCTGGCGGTTTGGACCACGCCGAGCTGGGCCACCCTGGCCGGCCCCCTCGGACCGTCGGGCGTGAAGGCCACGTCGTAGCCCTCTTTCACCTTCTTCAACAGGGAGTGGAGGGCGCGCATTCCCCCCCGGGTGGAGGATCCGCGGGTTGGGTTCATGCCGAAGTGCTTCATGACGCGGGTCACCAGCTCGCCGTCCCGGTGCCAGGAGACCAGGAAGGTCAGCCGACTCCCCACGTAGGCGAAGACCATGAGCAGCAGGGTGCCGTGCCAGAAAGCCATGATGTACTGGCCACCTTGCCTCTTGTAGCTTTCCAGCCCTTCGCGTCCCACGATTCTGATCCGGAGGGTGGCGTGTAGCGCCTTGAGGGCAAGGGCAAGCGGGAGGGGCGCCAACGCCAGTACGATCTTCTGCTTCCACCTCCGCCAGGCGCTCTTGCCCATGCCCCGAATCTCCTCAGGGCTGCATTATGGCCCCTTATCGCGCGCGGAGTCCAGCCCGCCCAAATCCCCAAATTCCGCGATCGAATGGTTCTTCCTTCGGCGGCGCAGGTCGCACATGGGGGAAGGGCTTTGTCTCCTGAACGGGGAGGGGCTTCTCTTTCGCGTTCCGCTGGCGAAGCCAGGCGGAACGCTCGATTTGCCTTTCGGGTCT
>Ga0078972_1012471_pt1 | contig 14595 bp, 14 predicted proteins | sample YelNatPaOPGAMG01_FD_67568 | JGI IMG/M metagenome (GOLD analysis project Ga0078972, IMG submission 67568) | Hot spring thermophilic microbial communities from Obsidian Pool, Yellowstone National Park, USA - OP-RAMG-01 (SPADES assembly) (version 2) | ecosystem: Environmental > Aquatic > Thermal... | reverse complement strand
TCCAACCATATAAAGATTTAAGCGAGATGACGAAATACATCTTTGGATCAACAGAAGAGGTTAAAAATGAAAATAGTTTATCACGGTATTTGATACCACTTCCCGATTATGGGATAGACTACGTTTGATGTGGAGTCGCGAAATGGAAGTTAAAATAGTGCCAGAACCAAAAAATAAAAATGTGGGAATAAGGTCTGAACAAAGCATAAGTGTGAAACTCTTAATGAAGAGCCGTATGCGGGGAACCCGCAAGTACGGTTCCGAGAGGGGAGTGTATACAATCTGATCATGGGGCAAATACCGTGGTACTCTCATAGGAAACGGGGAGAAACGGAGAAAACAAATCTGCCCCTAAAATTGGAAAGATACACTTCTACTCGACTACAGTTTATTAAACTACGAGAATCGCCTTTTTTGTAAGGATAAGATTCCTAACCTGATTGGGAATGACATTTTTGAACATTTGTAGATCAAAAAGTTGGCGGTCAATTGTCGACAATAAAGCAGTCAGATCGTAAGTCTGACAGATCAGAGAGTGTTTTTGTGAAAAGATTACACATTGGGAGTTGTTCGTGATTTGGACTTTTTGGCTTCTTGAATTTTCGATATATCTTCCGGGAGCCTTCTTTTCTTTTATAGGAAACTATTACGATCTATTGGGATTTTCGGATCTTCAAATTGGGATCTTAGGAAGCACAGCTGCCTTTGTAATTTTAATTTCAAGTCCGTTCTGGCTTCACATCTCAGATCGAAGAATTAAAAATCCCATTCTTGCGATTCTTTCATTCATAAGTGCTTTAATGGTATGGACTATTTACTTTTCAAAAAGTTTTTGGGCGATCTTCATATTCGCAATTGTCATAGGATTTTTCTGGACATCCATCGTTCCGGTGGCCGAATCGATAAGTGCTTATAATTCCATTCAAAAAGGATTCTCTTTTGGAAAAGCAAGAATGATGGGTTCTATTGGTTTTGCCTTTATGATGTTCATCTTTGGATACGTGACAAACAATTTTATCTTTTTTCTACTCGGCTCCATATCCTTCTTAATTGTTGGAATAATGACATTTGTAATTCCAAAAACTCGTGGATACAACGAAGGCATTCGTATGTCTTTTTCGATAAGATCATTACCATCTCAATTTTACAGGATGTTATTTTTTGAACTCCTTGTACTTTCTCCAGAGGCTTTTGCATTTTACTTCATGCCTGTTTTCATGAGATCAAGAGGTTATCCAATACTTTTTGCAGGAATGGCGATGGGAATTCAAGCCTTAGCTGAGGTACCGTTTTTGTTCTTTGCAGATAGCATAATCAAGAGATTAGGGATAAAAAACATGCTTGTGATAGCATCTGTGACAATGGGAATAAGATGGATCTTGACATTTGCGATTTTCAATCCGGTGGTGATCGTTGCTGTTCAGACATTTGAATTCTTCAATTGGATTGCGATATACTACGCTATTTTTTATTATATCAACACAAAGATAGGGATATCAAGAAGAGCAGATGCTCAATCACTTTTTTGGATGACGACAAGTGGGTTTACGGCGATCACAGGGTATATTTTTGGTGGATGGATTTCAAATGCAATAGGTGTGGCAAATGGTTATCTCTTTTTTGGTATTTTTACCGTTGTTATAGGGATTTTATATGCATTTTTTGAAAAATCTCCTGATTTAAGATAACTGGCGTTTTATACTGTAAAAGAGCATCTATAAATTTCTATGGAAGTTAAAAATGTTATGATGTACCTGAGCTAAGAGTCAAAGCACTTACTCTTAGAAAAGGAAGATGAAGGATATACTTTTCTTCTAATTAAAACAGGAGGTCTTATGCGCATGAAAATCATGAATGACAATTTAGAACTGGTTTTAAATGTAGGGGCAATAGTTGGAGAAGGGTCATCATGGGATGAAGATAATCAGATTTTGTACTGGATAGATATCGACGGGAAAAAGTTGCACATATACAATCCAGCGACAAAAGTTGATAGAGAAATAAAAGTTGGTCAATATATCGGTACAGTCGCTCCAAGAAAATCCGGTGGTGTTGTTGTGGCTTTACACCATGGATTTTATTTTCTCAACGTTGAAAACGAACAATTAACCTTTATAACCGATCCTGAAAAAGATAAACCTTTCAACAGGTTTAACGATGGGAAATGTGATGTTCGTGGTCGTTTCCTCGCAGGCACGATGCCTCTTGATGAGAAAGAGCCAACTGGCTCCCTTTATTGTCTGGATATCGATCACAGTGTTAGAAAGATGATAAGCAACGTTACCATTTCGAACGGTATAGCATGGAGTCCTGATAGCAAGATCATGTATTACATAGATACAAGGACTAAACATGTAGATGCCTTTGATTACGATGTTGAAAGTGGGACCATTTCAAATAGAAGAACCGTTGTAAATATTCCTGAAAATTCAGGTGGTCCTGATGGAATGACATCCGATTCAGAGGGAATGATATGGGTTGCGCACTGGGGTGGATGGCAGGTTTCAAGATGGAATCCCTACACCGGCAAACAAATTGGTGCAATACGAGTTCCTGTCGAAAGAGTCTCTTCATGCGTCTTCGGAGGGCCGAATCTCGATGAGCTTTACATAACAACCGCAAAACGTGGATTGAGTGAAGATGAATTGAAAAAGCAGCCGGATGCCGGCGGACTTTTTAAAATAAAGGTTGGTATCAAAGGCATGCCAACTTACAAATACGCCGGATGAGCAAAAACGATCAACCTCGGGTCATGTCTTGAACGTGTCAGAGTGGTTCAAGAATTTTAGCTTAATCGTTAGATAAAAAGAGTTAAAATGAGCAATCAAAAGTAAAATAGATTAAATATCCCTTAATTGGCTTAAAACACCAAAAAATGACGAATTTTGGTGATTGACTTTTTTGCTTATATGAAATATTATTTCTTTAGATATTATAAATTTTGAAATAAAATTTTTTGGAGGAATAAAATTGTCATCAATTTTGAAGAGAGGTATTATAGTTTCATGCCAGGCTTTGAAAAATGAGCCAATGTATGGTTCCCAAATAATGGCCAAAATGGCCATTGCGGCTGAAGATGGAGGGGCTATTGGAATAAGAGCAAATACCCCACAAGACATAACGGAGATAAAAAAGCACGTTTCTCTGCCCGTGATCGGTATTTTTAAAGACGAAATTCCAGGATTTGACGTTTACATCACCCCGACCGTAAAACATGTTGATGAAGTTTTTAAAGCAGGTGCAGATATCATCGCTTTGGATTGCACAAAGAGACAACGACCACAATCTCTTGAAGAGATCTTCAAACACATAAAAATGACATTACACGTTCCAATAGTTGCTGATATTTCGACTGTTGAAGATGCCATAGAGATCGCGAAAATGAAGCCAGATTTTATATCCACAACGCTTTCGGGTTATACGGATTATTCCCAGAACCGCCCAGCTCCGGATATAGATCTTGTTAGAGAAATACACGAAAAAATTCCATCGATACCTGTAATAGCGGAAGGAAATTACGTCTCTCCCGATCAAGTTGTCAATGCGATGATCGTAGGAGCATACGCTGTTGTAGTTGGTGGAGCCATAACAAGGCCACAACAAACAACGAAAAGATTTGTCAACGCAGTGAAATTCTTATCGAATGGCGATGGAAGGGCCATTGGAGTAGACCTCGGAGGTACACATACAAGGGGTGGCACTGTGAATTCAAGTGGTGAAATTCTTGATTCCATTGAATTTTCAACGAATATAGATGCTCCGATGCAAAGTATAGAAAATGTCATCGACAAATTGATAGATAAGAATATTTCAAGAATAGGCGTTGGAAGCGCTGGAAGAATTGATTTTGAAAGTGGTAAGGTCATCTATGCAACTGGTAATTTGCATAATTGGATAGGTACAGAAATAAAATCTCATCTTGAGTCTAAATACAAATTGCCGGTCATCGTGGACAACGATGTTAATGCTGCAACATACGGGCACTGGTTTTCAATGCGTGGAAAAGTAAAAAATTTCGCCTACATAGCAATTGGAACTGGTCTTGGTAGCGGTCTTGTACTCGATGGAAAATTACGCAGAGGACCATATGGTAATGCCGGAGAAATAGGGCACATTGTGATACCCGGTAATGAAAGAATCTGTACCTGTGGGAAAACAGGATGCGTTGAAACGGTTCTATCTGGAAGATTCATAAGTAACGAGTATGAAAAGAGATTCGAACGATTTTCACGTGATGATTTTTTGCAACTCGTATTCCAAAAAGATCCATGGACAACGAATTTGATCAACAAAATAACAGAATACGCTGCTTGGCTTGTTGATTTGCTTGTCAATACCGTTGATGTTGAAAAAGTTTACTTTGGCGGAATCATCGAAGACTTTGGAAGTGAATTTTTGGTGACATTGAAAGATAATTTAAGCAAATATACAAAATCAAATGGCCTTTACGATGAAAGCATCGTTGAAATTTCTTCGATGAAAAAAATGGGAACGGTAGTGGGAGCAGGACTTGAATCCATATATCTTGCAGGAGGTGCCTTGATTGAAAACGAATCAACTGATCGCCAAGGTTAAATCACGCTTTCAAGATTTAACGGAAGTCGAAAAAAGAGTAGCAGATTTCATAATGAAAGAGCCTGAAAAAGTTTTATACATGACCGTTAGCGAACTCGCAAGTGCGAGCAAAGTCAGTGATGCATCGATCATAAGGTTTGCAAGAGATTTAGGCTTCGATTCTTTTCAACAGCTCAAAATTGCTCTTGCCAAAGAAAGAGAAGAAGCTGAAATAAATGAAAAAGATATAACCATATCAAAAGATGATTCTGCAAAAGAAATTGCTGAGAAGACAAAACTCAGCTGCATCAAAGCCATAGATGATACAAATTCGATCGTGGATGTAAAAAAATTAGAAGACGCGGTACGCGCGATATCTGGAGCAAAGCGTGTTGAAGTTTACGGCGTTGGTACATCCGCAGCTGTTGCCATGGTAATTCAATACAAATTGATAAGGCTTGGAATTTCATGCAAAGCCTACGATGATCCCCACATTCAAGCGATGTCTGCATCAACGATGAACTTTGGAGATGTGGTAATTGGCGTAAGCCACACTGGATCTACGAAAGACACAGTTGACAGTGTGAAGATCGCAAAAGAGCATGGGGCTTTTGTCATAAGTATAACGGATCATCCAAAATCTCCAATAGCTAAATATTCAGACATAGTGTTAGAAACATTTTCAAGAGAAACGCCTGTGAAAAGTGGTGCCGGTCGTTCCATTGTTGCCCAGATCTTTTTGATAGAAACTCTTGTTGGATTACTGTATTCTCTTGATCCTCAAAAGGCACAGAAATATGGTGAGGAAAGCGCAAGGGCTGTAAGTGACAAGTTGTATTGATGATAAATCCAAAATTCTTTTCAGGAGGTGGGATTGAACATGAGTAAGAAGATTGTATTTGTAATGGTAATCGCACTATTAATCGTTTCATTGGGTGTTTTTGCCGATAATGCAACGGTTAAGTATGGTGGTATATTAAGAACAGTAGTGGATTGGGGGCCACTTGCTTTTAATCTCAATCCTTTGGGTCCTAATGGACTTCCAGTAATGCCAGAAATTTATGAAAGTCTCTTTTTTCCAAATATAATGACAGGTGAAATGATTCCAGTACTTGGGGTATCTTATAAATGGGGAGATCAAAACCTAAAACTAATTGTTGAAACAAGAAAAGGAGTTGAATGGTCAGATGGGGTACCCTTTACAGCAAGGGATGTAGCTTTTACTTTCAATTATATTAAAAGATATCCTGCACTTGATGAAAGTGGGATATGGTCTCCTTTATCATATTTAAAAACAGTTGAAGCAAGTGGAGAAAATACTGTGGTATTTACTTTTTCTAAGCCTAATTTACCACTTCTAGTTTATATAGCTTCTCAATACATAGTTCCAGAACATATCTGGACTAATATTGAAGATCCAGCAAAGTGGATTAATCTCAATCCCGTTGGAACGGGGCCATTTTTATTCAAAAGTTTTGATGCTCAGAATTCTGTTACAACACTAATTAAAAATCCAAATTACTGGATGAAAAATAGACCTTATATTGACGAAATTTTAGTTGGCTCAGTTAATAGTGACAGTATGGCTCTCCTTGAGTTGCTTAAGCACGATATAGATTGGGTGTATCTATATATTCCAGACGTTCAAAAGACATTTGCTGATAGAGATCCTTCTATAAACAAATTCTGGTGGCCAGTTGGTAATATTTATGTACTTTATCTTAATACTTTAAAATATCCCTTCAATCTTGCAACATTTAGAAAGGCCATTTCTATAGCAATAGACAAACAAGCTTGTGAAGAAAAAGCTTATTTTAATATTGGTGGAGTTGCAAATCCAACAGGGATATTACCTACTCAAATGAAAGAGTGGTTTGATCCCACTTTATCAGCTGCTGCGTCAGAATTGAATAGTTATAATCCTCAAAAAGCGCAGGAACTTTTAGCTTCTATTGGATTTAAGAAAAATCCAGCAGGACAACTTTGTGATCCACAAGGTAATCCTCTTCCAACTTTTAAAATAATTGTTGGAGCAGGATGGACTGATTACATAACTATGGCTCAAATTATTTCTCAAAACCTTAAGGTACTTGGTATAGATACAATTGTAGAACAACAAGCAATGAGTACTTATATGTCTTCAGTAATGACAGCAACATATGATATGGCCATTTGTTGGGGTGTTCCTGAAAATGAGATAACTCCTTACTATCTGTATTATTGGGCATTTAACCCAGCTTTTTCTGCAGCAGAAATAGGAAAAACAGCAATTTCAGATTGGTCACGTTATACAAATCCTCTTATAACATCTGCTTTACAAGTTTATGCTCAAACAGAAGATATAAATATTCAAAAAGAAGCTTTGTATACTATAGAAGGAATAATTCTTAAAGAAGTACCCTTTATTCCTTTAGCTTATGCTTGTCGACGTGACAATTTCAGTGAGTATAGATTTACAGGTTGGCCATCTGCAGAGGATCCTTATTGTGACGGAAGCGCTATAAGTATGTTGGGTGGTAGGATAGTAACCTTAAATGTTCATTTAAAATGACAGAACCGAAAAAAGTTAGGACTCATTCTGTTAGATACGGAGGGGCATGCCTATGAGTTTTTAAAACCAAAGTGATCACCTAAAAAGTCAAGAGGTTAATGGGATATATTCTTCAATCTGTTTTCAAAATGTGAAAGATTATCTCAAGTACCTTTCTTGCAACTGCTACCAAAGTCAATCTCGGCTTCTTTATCCCTTAACCTCTTGTAGAAGTCTCTGGATCTTTTGCCTTACTGTCAGAAAATATATCGATTTCCTTAATACCTTAGAATTTTTCTTGGACAATATGCAAGTTCTTTGAAAATTGGCCGCTGTGGATTGTTATCGGATCAAGTCCTATATAAGATGCTAGTTGGTTTTTCATTTCGAATTTTTCTATTTCGAATTGTTTTATCTTTTCTTCTTCCCATTCAAGTATTTTTCTAACGTCATCGATGAAAGATATGATCTTTGACGGTGTCAGATATCTCTCTAACAACTCAAGTAGCACAGGTAACAGTATCTCAGAGAAGTACTTCTCTATTTCAGACATTACAAGAATAAGTTTACGCCTTAACTTCCTTTCGAGATTGGCAAGCATTTCGCTTACATAATTCCTGTTGATTCCATCGCTATGACATCATCCTTAGAAGTCTTTGAGACAAGTTTTTCGAATCCATCGCGGCTGTTTGAAATCTGGAATGAGATGTATTTCTCATTCTCTTTGTCGTAAATACAGATATCATTTTTCTTCTTTGATACATCAACACCTACAAACATATGGGGCATTCTCCTTCTCATACATGTTCTACGTACAGGCTTTGTTTGGTCTATTCACCTTAATCGAGATAGGAAGGCTTACTCAGACACACAAGTTAATTACCTTTTTCTCGCTGTCAAGTTCTTCCCCATAACTGTTTTTTACACATAAATAGTTTGAGAGTCTTATATTTCAATCCAAAATCGACGATGAAAGGAGAAAAGTAAAATGGATAATTATACCGTAATAAATGAAAAAATTCCTATTATAGGTAAATATGAGGTCGTAGTTGTAGGAGGAGGTACAGCTGGATGCGTTGCCGCTATTGCTTCTGCAAGAGAAGGAGCAAAAACTTTACTTGTTGAAAAGTATGGATTTCTTGGAGGTACATCTACAGCTTCCCAAGTTATGCCAATGATGCACGTAGGAATTGAAGGTAATCCATCATGTTCAATAGATAAGAATATAAGAACTCTTTTGTTAAATTTAGGATATGGTGCTAAAGATTCCAATGGAAATGATGGTTGGTTTAATCCAGAAATGTTAAAATTCGTTCTTGAGGAAATACTTTTAGAGAGAAAGGTTGATATTTTATATGACACAGAATTTATAAGATCTTTGGTAAGTAATAATGAAATTGAAGGTATCGTTGTATATAACAGGTCTGGTTTATCTGTAGTAAGTGGGAAAATAATTGTAGATTGTACTGGAGATGCCATTGTTGCATATTCATCAGGAGTTCCATGCTTTATAGGAGATGAAGTAAATGGTAAAAATCAAAAAATGTCTTTGAGATTTATGATAGGAAACATAAATTTAGAAAAATTTCGTAATTTTTTAATCGATATTGGGCAGAAAAATGGATTGAATTATCCATTTATTGAAACAGCTACAGTGTGGGGACGTAATTTTCCACTTGAGAAGGTATTTGGCAAGGGAGTTGAGGATGGTATCTTAGAATATGAAGATGGAGAATATTTCCAAGCTTTTTCAATCCCCGGAATGGATGGAGTAATGTCTTTTAACTGTCCAGAGATTCCAGATGTTTATTATTCAACGAATAGCGAACAAATTTCATATTCATATGAAGAAGGAAGAAAGATGATCAAAAGGTTATTTAATTTCATGAAAAAGTATTTTCCTGGCTTTGAAAACAGTTTTATACTTTCAGTTGCTCCTATGATTGGTATAAGAGAATCCAGAAGAATTAAAGGTAAATACATTCTAAGCACAGTCGATTATAATAATAAGGCAAAATTTGATGATGCAATTGCAAAAACAGCCTATCCCATTGATATTCATGGTGAAAGCAACGAACAAAGACAAGAAATGATTCAATTAAAAAATGGTGAATACTTTGAAATACCGTTTAGGACATTAGTTCCATTAAATATAGAAAATCTTTTGGTCGCTGGTAGATGCATTTCATCAACGTTTATAATACAGTCTTCGGTACGTATTCAACCAACTTGTAGATCAACTGGTGAAGCTGCTGGAATTGCTGCTGCATATTGTGTAAAAGAAAATTTAAGTATAAAAGAAATAGACGGTTTGATAATAAGGAAAAAAATGAAAGAATATGGATCAGATGTATAGAGTTATTACTGAACCACCCTAACTTATAACGACTTACGTTAAAATAGGAGTATGGTAATTTGTTAATTGGCCAAGTCCATTGAATCCTTATGATGCCAATGCTCCATGGGATCCAATGGTTATGGAATTGAACATGTTGAATGTCCATTTGAAATAAATTTTATTTGTTCCAGAGGGTGGGAGAGGTTCTCTCCCACCTTTTAAAGAAAATGAAAGAAAGGAGAATAACTGTGTACAAAAAGATCACGGGAACATTTCTTGATGAAATAACCTACGATATCGTCTCTTCAAACTGGGGAGAAAAAGAATGGAAGAAAGAGTTTTCAACGATGAAAGAAATTGGTATCGATACAGTTATAATCATAAGAGCTGGATTGGGCGAAAAGATTATATTCAACTCCGAAGTTATATCGAGACACAGAAAAGTGTTGCCGGTTTATCAAGATCTTGCAGAATTGTTTTTGAAGTTATCATCTGAAAATAAGATGAAACTTTTCTTTGGCCTTTACGATTCAAATTATTTCTGGTACAGAAATGATTGGAAAAATGAGGTACAAATAAATATTGAATTTGCAGATGAAGTATGGGAGAAATACGGTAAGTCTCTATCTTTTGCTGGATGGTATCTTCCTCACGAGACAGCTGATACTTCGATGAGGATCATCGATATAAATACGACCCTTGCCAAGTATTTGAAAAAGAAGACTAATCTTCCAATTCTAATATCCCCCTATTTCCTTGGTAGAATAGATCCGTACAGTGTTTTCGTTTATGGAGAACGTGCAACACCAAGATCTGTCGATGAACATATAAGACAATGGGAAGAAATATTTGAAAATTTCAAAGGTTTGGTTGATTACTGCGCTTTTCAGGATGGAACTCTGAACTTCCTTGATCTCGAAGAGTTCGTCAAGGCAACCTCAGAAATTTCAAAGAAGAATAAAATAGAACTCTGGTCTAATGTCGAAACGTTTGATAGAGACGTGCCTATAAAATTTCCACCAATAGATTGGAGAAAATTAGCATATAAGATGGATACCGTTCAACCTTACGTTGATAAACTTATAACTTTTGAATTCTCACATTTCTTGAGTCCTAACTCTATATGGCCTTCTGCTAAGAACCTTTTTGAACGCTATAAGGAATTTTTGTCTACTAAAAGGTAGAGTTAAATCATGGTAAAAGTTTATGGTAAGGACATAGTTGCATCTTTAAGATCACTCGGCCTCAAAAAAGGTGATCTTTTTATTGTTCACAGTTCACTCAGCAGTTTTGGTTACGTTGAAGGTGGAACAAACACCGTTATAGAATCCATGATCAATTCTGTTGGTGATGAAGGCACTATCGTTGTTCCCACACTTACCGGTACCAAAAATGACGGACCGGAAAATCCTCCCATATTTGATGTCAGAAGTACTCCATGCTGGACTGGAAGAATCCCAAATGAATTCATGAAAGATGCACGATCAAGACGAAGTCTTCACCCGACACATTCGGTTTCATCGATAGGACCTTTGACCGATTTTCTCATTTCTGGCCATGAAAATTCGATAACTCCTTGTGGTAAAGGATCTCCATATTACAAACTCGCTGAAAAAGGCGGGTTCATATTATTGATCGGGGTAAATCAGGAATCAAATACGACATTGCACACGGTAGAAGAACTGACAGAAGTCTCTTATCATATGCAAAAGATACCGACGAATTGTGTCATAATAGATTACAATGGTAATAGATTTACCAAAAGTCTTTATTTACACGATTGGGGGACACCGAGAAATTTCCAGAGAATAGACGATGATCTCGAAAGATTGGGAATAATGCGGAAAGGAAAATGTGGAAATTCAACTTTAAGGCTCATAAAATCGATGGATATGATCGAATATGTTGTGAAAAAATTACTCGCTGATCCTGAATATCTCATAAAAAATGGTGATTAAATTTTTAAATGAAGTGTGAACTTCAAGATTGGCATATATACGTTGTCTTAACTGAACTTGAATGATTATAAAAAGAAGGGGAGAAGAACATGAAGAAAAAAATAAGGGTTGGAATCATAGGAACGGGTAGTATAAGTCAATTACACGTTGAATCTTATAAAAAATTAGAAGATGTTGAGGTTATCGCAGCTTGCGATGTCAACGCAGAAAGAGTTAGAAAATACGCGCAAAAGTATGGCATTCCGAATGTTTTCACAGATTACAAAGAACTGCTTAAGATGAAGGAAATAGATGCCGTAAGCGTAACGACATGGAATAACTTTCATGCGCCTATATCCATAGATGCACTTAAAGCGGGAAAAGATGTGCTGTGTGAAAAGCCGCTTGCACTCAACGCTGAACAAGCCGAAGAAATGGTTGAAACATCTAAAAAAACAGGAAAATTGCTTATGGTAGGGTTTGTGAGACGTTTCGGAGAAAATGCCAAGATGTTAAAGCAATCTGTCGATCAGGGAGAACTCGGAAAGATCTATTACGCGAAGACGGGCGTCATAAGAAGATGGGGAAATCCAGGCGGATGGTTTTCGGATAAAAAGCGTTCCGGTGGCGGACCGATCATCGATCTTGGCGTTCATATGATAGATTTGGTAAGATTTTTAAACGGCAAGCCAAATGCCGTCTCCGTAACCGCTTCTGTTTTCAATCATCTCGGAATGAAACCGGAGATAAAAGGGATAAACAAATATTACCCCGCAGATTACTCGGAGTACAACGACGTTGAAGACGCGGCAACCGCTCTTATAAAGTTCGATAACGGCTTGACCTTGTTCTTTGAAACAAGTTGGGTCATGCACGTAAAAGAAGATTACCTTTACCTCAGTCTTTACGGAGACAAAGCCGGAGCGCAAATGGAACCTTTCATAGAGTACTACGAAGAAAAGAATCACTATTTCACGGACGTGAAACCTCTTGTCGATCCGGCCTCTTATGATTTTGTCCATAACTTCGAAGAGGAGATAAAGCACTTCAGAGATTGCGTCAAAGACGGAATAAAGTGTCTGAATCCCGCAGAAGATGGCCTTGCCCTTATGAAGATATTGGATGCCATTTACGAATCTGGCAAAACAGGTCATGAAGTCATGATAAAGTGAAAGGGTGGTAGGATATGAAATTGTCCGTGAGTATATGGAGCGTACATGAGAAGGTATACAATAAGGAAATGGACAACATCGATTTCATTTCATTTTGCCATGACAATGGAGTCAAATATGTGGAACTTTTGGATAATTTTTTGAGTGTCAAAGAGATAAAAGCAGTTAAAGCAAATTTGAAAGAAAGAAAGATGGAAGTTTCGTCCTATTCCATAAACAACGATTTCGTTCAGAGTAAAAAGGTCGATCGCGAAAAGCAAGTAAATTACATCAAAGAAAGTATTGAAATAGCCTGCGATCTCGGTGCGAAATACATAAGGGTTTTCAGTGGAGAAGAAAAGGAAGGTATCGCCTTTGAAGATGCAAAACAATGGATAATAGAAGGATTCAAAGCGGTCGTACCTTACGCGGAAGAAAACGACATCACGCTGGTGATAGAAAATCATGGCCTTTTCGTCGGAAAAAGCAGTCAGGTTAAGGATCTCATAAATGCCGTGAACTCTCTCAACTTCAAATCAAATGCCGATGTCGCGAATTTTTTGCTTGCCGATGAAAAGCCTCTCGATGCAATTAAAAATCTCAAGGATCACATAAGGTTCGTTCATTTCAAAGATTTCAAGCAAGTATCTTCGGGCAAAAACGGTTACAGAGCTTTGAGCGGAAAAATGTACGAAGGAACAGTTTTGGGAAAAGGAGAAGTGCCTTTGAAAGAAATCGTCGAATTTCTGCATGCAAATAGTTACGATGGTTTTCTTTCCATCGAGTACGAAGGAACCGGAGATCCGATAATTGACACCGAAGAAAGCATAAAATACACAAGGTCAATAATCCTGTGATCTGGCAATTTTACCTTTTAGAACTTCTCATATACATACCAAGAGCATTTTTTTCATTCATAGGAAATTACTTCAACGAATTGCACTTTTCAGATCTCCAAAATGGAATCCTTGGAAGTGTTGCTGCGATAATAGTTTTGGCTTCTAATCCTTTCTGGATGCGTCTGGCAGATAAAAGGATCAAAAATAAGGTGCTTGCATTTGTGGCGCTTGCAAGCACCATTTTGATCTGGGGAGTTTACGCTTTTAAGGGTTTTTTGCCAGTTTTGATTATGACTTTCGCTGTAGGCTTTGTCTGGACTGCAATACTTCCTCTGGCCGAATCTATCTCGATCGAGCAACTGAACAGACACGGTTCTTCTTTTGGAAAGGCCAGAATGATGGGCTCAATAGGGTTTGCACTTGCGATGATCTTTTTTGGCTATTTGAAAAGCAATCTTATCTTTTTTGCCATAGGATCACTTGCTTTTTTATCAATTGGTCTTTCTGCAATATTTTTGATTCCTAAAACTCAGGGGTATAATGTAAAAAAGGTGAGAAATAAATTTTCTTTTAAAAATTTGCCAGGCGAATTTTATCTCATGCTTTTGCTTGAAACGCTTGTCATCTCTTCGGGAAATTTTGGCCTTTACTTTTTTCCAATTCTCATGAAATCAAGGGGAGAATCCGTCGCCTATGCAGGAATTGCCATAGCGGTTCACGCGTTGTCCGAAGTTCCATTTTTGTTTTTTGCGGATCGTATCGTGACAAAACTGGGCGTCAAGAAAATACTTGTCATCGCATCTTTTGCTTACGGAATAAGATGGATCCTTACATGGTCTATAACCGATCCGGTTCTTGTCATAGCATTTCAGGCCTTTGAATTTTTCAATTTTATAGCCATATATTACGCCATCTGGCATTACGTCAGTTTGAATATCAAGCCTGAGCACAGATCGGACGCTCAGGCCATATTCTGGGTTGTAACGATAGGAATTTCTGCGATCTTTGGATACATCGTGGGTGGCTTGGTTTCAAATCTTTTCGGTGTTGCAAATGGATATCTTTTCTTCGGACTACTTTCGATGATCACAGGAATCGCTTACTGGATATACGAATATTCGAAAAGTGTGAGAAAATTGAATATGTCATAAACAAAAATTTTACATATACTTGATCAACTTTAAATATGAAATATCGTTGGCTCCGGCATTCGCCTTTCGTGACAACAAATAAGTATTTGTCATTT
>Ga0078972_1012469_pt1 | contig 14595 bp, 16 predicted proteins | sample YelNatPaOPGAMG01_FD_67568 | JGI IMG/M metagenome (GOLD analysis project Ga0078972, IMG submission 67568) | Hot spring thermophilic microbial communities from Obsidian Pool, Yellowstone National Park, USA - OP-RAMG-01 (SPADES assembly) (version 2) | ecosystem: Environmental > Aquatic > Thermal... | reverse complement strand
CTCGCAATGGGCTTCCCGTTTAACTTTACCTCCAGCTCCTCGCTTTTCTTTGACACAGAACATCCCTGCTCCTGTATATAGACCGGCAGTGCATCGTCCCTTGCAGGGTACAGCCTTCTTATCTCGTTTTCCTGTGTTTCCTTGTCTTGCCCTGTCAGGGAATTGATCTCATCGGGCAAACATATGGACGCGAGGGAACATGCTGGACACTTTGGGCTGTCCACGAGTGGCGGGGGCATATCCGATGAGTCTGAAACATCCCATGCTTTCCCAATCTCATCCATAGTCCCCTTGACTCTTTCTTCTGTGATAGCAATGGGAACTCGCTCCTTTGTGCCAAAATAATAGATTATGCCTTCATCACATTCGTAGCCGTTTTCCCTAAGTATTATAGCCTGTGCAACAACCTGAATGATATCAGTGGGCCATGCGCCATCCCTAAGGTCCGGTTTCTCCCCTTTTTTGTATTCTACGGGATAGAGTTTTTTGCCCCTACCCTCAACAAGATCCATGCGAGCTATCAGACCCGACTCACGGCCTGAAAGAGTGACCGATCTTGCATGAATCTTTATTGCATCAGCGCTGCTCCCAAGAGCCTCCGGCAACTGTAATTCTCCAGTTTCAACGTCCACACGTCTGTGTCTTGCCGTACCATCGATAGTGTCTGCCGAATCTTGAAATTCCCCTTCGACAAATTCCAGGTAAAACAATCTTGGGCAATATACGAACTCGTTCAGCATCCGTGCGGGCAATAGGCCTCTGGAACCCGTGTTTATGCTCATTTAGACCACAATCTTACCGGAGGATTGAGAATTGCGTAACCTTTGCCGAATCCGAGACGCGTTGAACCGTATACGGCGGAAATACCCCTTATCCGTAATTTCTGCGGGTTTCTTTCGTCGCCCCCAAATTCCGAAGAGGCAAGAATGGTCCGCAAGGTATCCAGGGAAATTGGTTTTTCCCACACTACCCATACAAATTTATTTTCGGAGAAACCCGTCGTCAGGAGTCTTCCCGCTGAAACAGCAGTGGGAAATAATGGAAGTGATTCAAAACCAAGCCATTCCGCAGCGGCTTCACATAACCGGCTTTTATCCTTGCTTGGCTCCATTTTTCGGAAAGCGTGGGCGCGAAAGGTTACCGGGTCCCATCCCATCGCAGATTCGTGTTCGCCATCGTATTTCCATGGGCCAAAAAGCGCCTCCCTTATGTCTTCTTTCCGGATTGAATTCAGCGTATTCCTAATTTTATTTAGAAACCCCTGCTGGCCAGATGACATGTGAAACTCAGTGGGTTTCACCCGCCCTTGTGATCTGTCCACAACGATTTCCGACCCGAAAGCAGCCCAGTAGTCCGCGTCAAGGCGGTTATTTTGGCAAGCTGATTCAATAATCCTTACAGCTGTTGACCTGAATTCGTCTGGCTTCATCTTTATATCGTCTATGGTGTAGAACCCTTTCCTCCTCTGTTCTAGGTACGTTTCAACAGCGGATACCAGCCCATCGGCTGTAAGGTCGTTCTTTACTTTCACGACTGCTGTCCAGTCATCATCCATCCTCCAGAAGAGCCGGGGTGTATCGAAATGCGGCACATTAGTGCATATGCGCAGAAGCCCAAAGGCCGCCATGGCTCCCAACGGACTGCTGCCGGTTAATCCCGTAAGCTCTATTTCACTGTATTCTGCCATTTTCAACCTCCATTGCCGATTCCGTATGGTCGCCGAGCCGCACCATGGTTTCAAGGTATGATAGCCCCCAGTATCCGTATTTCCTCACAAGTTTCCAGAACAGGTCAGGCCATCCAGAGTCGATGCTATCCAGACCGTGCATGCCGTGAAAGTTAACGCGGCTCCCCATGAAGGTAAACGCAGTTTCCATGCCTTCATCGGTTACCGCTGGCATCATGGCTCTACCCCTACCGTGATGGGAACCAATGAGATATATTACCAGGTCAGTATCCTCCTTTATGGCGGATAGTAGTTCTGGGTTTTCTTTGACTATGGCCACAGAATAGCACTCGTGTCTTCCGCCCTTTGGGTATCCCGACATCATGCGGGCTCTCTGGATCGCTCCAAAATCCATTATACCGCTGCCTGAAGATTTGGCAAGCAATACGTCATCACTGCCTGTACTCATAACCCCACCCCTGAGCCATGACTGGAACCTTGGATCTGCTTTTCCCAGATCGTGCATCAGCCCAGCTGCTGCTATGGAATCGCAGACGGCAGATGGAAGCCCTGATCTCTCGGCGTAGAACCGTGCCATACTTTCAACACCCTTGCAATGCGCTTCAAGCGTCACCTGCTGCGTATAGGAAGATTCATCGTCCTCATCCGTAAAATCTTCCCTCGTTCTCTGCCGTTCCTCCAGAAAAATTCCCTTCAGCTTAGGTAGTGGATATACCCGTTCAAGTCTCTTCTTGCCGATGTTGACCCATTGCACCAGTGAATCAGCAATTTCAGAATTTATGCCTGAAATCGCAATAATCCTGTTCAAGGCACTATCTACCAGTTCATGCAGGTCCCCACCCTCATTGAAGCTGGCCAGTGTTTCGGCAAGTATTCCTTTGCATTGATCAAGAGATTCATCATCGGTGGCCCCAAACCATGAGGCCATGAATGCTGGATGTATCCTCATTACTTTTTTTCTTCTGTTTTTGAGGGTGGAAATCTCGGCAATGTCCCTCACAGGCAAGGCCGATGCAGGGTTCCATCCATATTTATCGTACCCTCCGTAACTGACAGGCAGTATGATTGTCTCTCCAGGGTTGATCTCATCCGCCCCGACTATCCTGCCTTTCTCCCCACCTAGCCATAAGAATACTGGTGAGGCATGCCCGTTTTCGTTGTCCTCATTCCGTGTTACCAGCCACTTCTGACCCTCGACATCCGAAAAATCATGGGGTACTTTATTCAACATGCTCTTCAGAACCCATACGGGAACCGAAACGGCCTCATAGGAGGTAGGAGGCATCAGAGAAATGCAGTCCACTATAGCATCCGCAGCGTCATCTCCGAGGCTTTCAGGCAGATCGCCTCTCCATATCACCTGCACATCCGCCAGGGACGTTTTTGTCCCATGCAGAAGCCATGAGATTTCTGGCTGTATGGCCGGAGAGGGTGATGTTTGAACGAGCATGTCGAAATGGGACGGCATAAGCAACGGTGCAGGGGGCTTAGGTGCCAGAAGCTTTGAAATATCGGTTCCTTGCAGGAGTTTTTCCATGGCGTATACCCCAAAATCAAGTTGTTTCTCTTTCTGTGTTTTTTCAAGCCATTTCCAAGTTTCACTCCAAGATTCACCATATATCAACTCGTTGGATTCTTTCCGGAATGAGGAATGAATGATAACACTAGGTGCTTCAGAACGGGTACCCATGCGGTTAAGTCTGCCGAAACGCTGTCGCAGGGCATCAAGAGAGGCGTCTTCAGTTATCAAGGCATCGAAATCTATATTTGCGCCGACCTCAACCGTCTGTGTCGCCACCACGTATAATGGTGCAGGATTTGCATCATCTTTGCGCCCCGCTTCCATCCTTGGCAGGAATTCTTCCAACAACCGATCTCTCTCGAATGGCCTTATTCTTCCTATTATTTTTACAGTATCCGCATCCCCTTCGTGAGATAGTTGGTCATAAATGATATTAGCGAGAGCTACAGTATTTACAACGACTCCAACGACGGGATTCCCGACGATCTTGATCCGGCTCATGATGGATTTGGCTTCGTCAGTGAACGTTTCTGAGAATTGCCTGAGCGCAAGGTCTTTGGGCGTGTTGCCGGCTTCTTTGCCCGTGATCTTAGCAGTGATGATCCTGACGGGTTTGCGACATCCGAATCTCTTCGAGAGAATGTCATTGCCCCAGTCCTCCTGATCAAGAAAAAATGTATTTTTACCTTTAACGGAGGGAGTTGCCGTCATGGTTACCACGGTGACATTATTGCCAATGCTTGCTGCCCCCCATTTCTCTCCCTGGTATTTCCGCACCATCTCCAGAGTTTCAGCAAATGGCCCAGAAAGGTGCGCTTCATCAACTATTATGAGCGAATCCTTTCCAATAAGGGCTGCATGAACAGGGCGCATAAATTCACTGACACCGTAACCCCTGAAAAGAAGTCTTGATCCTACTTGATCAACAGTTGAGAGTATAATAGTGGGTTGCAGTGGATTGCGGATAAAAACATGTTCGTGTGGTATTCCTCCGTGCAGGCGAACGATTTCCACAGGCGTGGAACTGCCTTTTCCAGCGATAAGAAGAAGTTTTCGTGCCGTCTCTCCTACAATGCCCGGTTTATCAAGTGCCTTAATTAAGCTTTTTTTTATAATTACAGAAGTCTCGTATGCCTCGTCGACCACGAAACGCCTGTCTACAGTGAAGAATATCCTTCTGGGAACTCCCAGTGGAAATGCCGCCTCCGAAGCTTCCAGTGCCATGCTGAACAATGCTATATCAATAACCGATGTTTTACCCGACGCTGTCGGAAGGCTTATGGTATCAGGCCATCCGGAGTTTACTGTTTCCTTGAGGAGCCGCTTCTGCCACGGGAAAGGAGAATACCCATGTATTTCTCTGAAAAATTCATCAAAATCATTGATGTCCATTTCAATCCTTTCCTGAGTAAGGTTTGCAAACCCCGAAGCCGGCAAATCTGCCGGAACCAAGTATCACTGGACCTCGAACAGGTTCGGCAAATCGTATCAACAGATGTGTTTTGAGATATTCACGGAATTTCTTTGGAACCATAAAATCCCTTGCAAGTGGAGATCCCTCGAATGCGCTTGACGGACCCATATTTACCTCGACGGGTTTTGGAAGCCCTACCATTTCACATGCTTCCTGGAATACGGCGCCCCCGTCCTTGCCGGCTCCTACTGCCGACTTATGGGGATGCTTGCCAAACAGTGCAGGGGTCGTAGTAGCCCATACGGCGTTCGGTCTGCGAAAAGTGCTCATTCTCAACCCGCCCGGTATATTTGGCATCATGTCTGCATATATTCTGTTTACCCCTATTACCCCTAATTTCCCAAGTGTTATCTCTTTAAGCTTTGAGGCTGCATATTCAGCAGATTTCCGGACCTGATCATCGATTCCAGAAGGAAACAGAAATGAAAGACCCATTATGTGCCCGTCTGCGTAATGGTGCCCCACATCCGGATGTGCAATGACAGCGAGGTGGTGCTTTCCTGAAGGCTTGCCATCGCCCAAGTGGCCGGATATCACTTCCGGCAACGGTTCCGGATACAGAGAAAGAAAAGCATTACGTGCTGCCGAGAGAATCATGTATACGGATGCTAGCGGTATGGACTGTGAATTATCAAGCCTGAAGGTTATGTAATCTCCAAACTTGTTTTTCACTTCAATGGTTCTCGGAATGGCAGAAGTGACGCTATATGCAGTAATTTTTCCTATTTTAGGCTGTATGGCTGGATTTTTCCGGCGCAGTTCATACGTTTCTTCAAGGTGCCTGAGCCTGCCCATTCCGATAGTTCTCATCATAATGTCACCGTCTGGATCCGGAATTATATTAGGAGTTGTGGTAGAATCGTCAACACGTATTGCTACAGGGGTCATGGAATGACCAAGGTATGTAACATGACCGGCAATTGATCGCAGTGCTGGAATGTAAATTCTTGCCTCATTGCCAGTGTTCCACATGAATTTCACATGCGGATCATCGAGGGTGAGGGCAGGAAACACCCGTTCTGCTCTGAGCCTGTTTAACACCTGCCCGTTGGATATTGGCGGCTGTGACGTTATCCGTGGCTTGTTTTTATCACCTCCTGACGCGGGGTAATATGCCTCATCGTTTACGGGGACATAGTTTGTCAGGACATCCCTTCCATGGTTAGTCACAAAAGGTGGATTTGCATAAAGCGATGGATCCGGAAGTGTTTCAAGCCATTCCAGAGCCTTCCTCGCATCCTCCCCAAGGACGCACTCTTCATAAGCTGCCACCAACGATGAAAATAGCCGCGACGGATGCGGAGGGAATTCAACCTTCTGTCTGTCATGGTATGATGAGGCAACAACGCGTCCCATGAGATATTCCACGTCGACCGTCAGCATGGGTTTATTCCTCCGTTGCATCCGGATCCAGGGGTGTGCCGTCCGATTCAGCAGACAGTAGGCTGCGGCTTTTTCTAATCAGACCCAGAAGTCTGGAATCAGGCTTCAGGATAATGTCTCCATCCATCCATGGCAGTCCAGCCTGTTTTGCCTCAGCGATAGCCCGGTTCAAAACCTGATCCGCAGCGGCAGAATCCAGATAGAACCTCTCAGCCGAACCGTTTGCACTGATCAGTTCAATTGGCGAATCCCCGTCAGGAAGAAGCAGGCACCTTGATCTAAGATCGTATCCCTGTTCGCTGGCATGAGCCATTCCTGCAATTCCCATTGCGAGAACCACCCCCCTCGCCTTTGTATTTATCTCATCGTTTTCCTTTCCACCAAGCGGGAAGTGAAGTCTTCTGATTGCAGGCAGCGAAATCACGGTTGTCTGCAGCGCGTAATCTATGGTAACCCCACCGCCAAGTTCCTTGACTGTCGGCACTATGTTGCCAAGATTCATCTCTGAGACTTTCTTCTTGTATCTCTTCGGTTTGCCTTTCTCCGTTATTGCCTCTTCTGGGTTTGCCGTCCATCCTCCGTCTGCAGTTTCATAAAGGTCAGGGTTGGAGTGCAGTACTGGATCTATACGTGAAGATGTTTGAGCCCCACCCTGTGCGTTTATTCCAATAATTTCAGAAACTATGGTTCTCTGGAATTTATTGCCCATGCCGGTAGGCCCTGTTGAATCCCACTGACCGAACGTCAGTGCGTGAGGGCAGTACTGAAATAGCCCGGTGGCATCCCTAATGCTTGCTCCTATGAACGCCCTGCCAATATCTGTATCCCGAAATTTCTTTCCATCAAGGTTGCTCTCCCTGAAGAGTGCATCCGCAATCCTGTGTGGAGTCTCCAATGTGCTAACCTTCCCTACATCGCTGAACTCCCTGCCAAAATCCACGTACAGCAGTGGAAGGTTTATGCTTCTATTTCTGACAGCATCCAACAGTGCACTCTCCATTCGGTTTGCTTGTGACTGCACGGAATCCAGCAAAACCGTACGAGTGGTCATGCCATTTTCAGTTCTTCTTGTTTCGTATGCATATTTACCTTCTGCATATGTTGGGGGAAAGACCTTGTCTCCGCTTCCGCCAGCAGGGTTCAAACGTGTGACCTGCCTAAATGCAGAACCGCTTTTTAGGGCTCGCAGCAATATATCAAAGGTTATTCTCCTGCTTTTATCTACCGTGTCCACCCTGTTTTCACTTTCCATGTTTATGCTAATGACGGAAGATTAAAAGAAGTTACTGATCTGCTCCCCTTAATTTTGGACAGATATTCCCTCTTCCAATGAGACACTTTCCTTCAACCTCCTTTTTCTTTCAATTAACAATATAATATCTCTCTTATAACTGTCCAACGAATAAAGGGAGCACGTCAACAACAACAAGAGGAGGCATTCATCATTGAATTATCTCGCACCAGAACAGTATTACAGGGGAAATCCTGCTGAAATCCTGGGGATAAGGGAATCAAAGATGGAGAAGGCAAGAGTATTAAGGAGGGAAAAGAATATGAAAGAACGAAAAGGAGGTGAAAGGGCAGGAAGTGTATCATAATTCTTTTTGCGAATTGTCCAGAATTGAGAGAAACAGTACAAATCGGACGAAATTTCTATGATTGGTCCCGGCGATCTATACCAGATGTTCACATACTCTGAGATATACAAGTCCAATGGAACCATTTTAGTATTCCCTGGAAAAGAAACCAAACTCAGTGAACCTTTTCGATTTACAAAAGGTAGTAGATCTCTATGGGTATGTATGATTAATTTAGATCTTTCCTGTGATGGTTGGGAACAGAAACTCGCAAAACAGTTCAGAGAAGAGTTTAAGAAAATAAGGAATAATAGTTGAAAAGCCTGTGCTAAATCAACCTTAGCAATCTGTCGGTTTGGTCTGGAGACAACCGCTTATTCGTCTGGAAATGTGTAATATTTGCTTCGTCAAAAGACACTTCAGTTATTGGGGCAAACTCATTAAGAATTATACATGTAATTGGGTAATTCTTATCTGCTGATTCATCACCGAGAACTTCTTTTATCCTTTGTATCATGGCATTGAGGCCATGGCTTCCGTTGCCGAGACCATACCTGTTCCAGGCGTCTTCTATCTTAACCCCGTTTTCCACATGATCAACTGTACCCATCCCTATGAATCTCTTATGGTTCTTCATAAAGAAAAGTTCACCTGAAAACAGATTCAGTTTTCTATCCGTAACCCAAAAATTAATTCCATTTTTCAATCCTGAATTCCTAATGTTATTGAACCATTCTAAATCCGTGTGATAAGCGAAGCTTTCTGCCATGCTTTCCCATAGATATTCTGTGTAAAAATTTTCCGATCTTATGCAAGTCTACTTTTCGTAAAATGGATAGATGCTGTGAAGGCTAAAAATATATGAATACAAGATTCTTAGTTCATATTGTATTTATAAGAATTCAGAAATACGCCGTTCCAGTACTCATAGCACTGCTGGAAAAGAAGTGCATGAGAAAGTATGATCTCACTGCAGTTATAACAAATGGAAGTACCATCGACAAAATACTAAGGATTCTGGGAGAGGCAAAACTCGTCACCCTGGATGAGAAAATGGAGAGGAGAAGGACCATCACAGTATGCCTTACTGATAAGGGAATTAAAGTGGCAAACCACCTTCTTAATGCTGAAAATTTATTGAAATGATAAGGCGGATAAATTAAACCTATTTCATTTTCTGGATGACTATTTTCCCATCAACTTCATAGAAACCAATTGCGAAATTGTCATCGTTTATATCAAGTACCTTCCAGAGTGACTTTGGAATCGTAAATCTCAATGAGGTACCTCTTTTCGATACATGAGATACCTCAAGCAATTGTGGCATTAAGGGTAATTGTGGTATTTAGTTTAATTGTTACGCAGTTTCATGGGGTGGAGCACAATTTTTTATTAACTTTTTCCTGAACAGTTCCAGGATTCTTGGTTATTATAACGTAAACTCTCTGCCCAATATATCTTATTGGGATATCTGGCTTTCTTTATGTCCCAATTGGTGTTACAGTTTGTTCCAGAAATCCTTCAAACTCGTCCCCTTTCAGGAAGAGCATTCCATTATTCAGTGTTCTGTGATGGCATAGATCTATCATTCTTATAACTCACGAACACATTCACTTATCTCATTCAAATCAGTTAAGCTAAGTGTTGATTTTTCTTTTTTCATCATGTACCCAACCACTGTTCTAAATAATCCAGACTTGTTGATTTCCGGATGATTTTCAAGCCATTTATACTGCTCTTCAGGATAAGATATTGTAATTTTTTTCATTATTTCACTATGTACAGTATGTAATATTATGTATATATACATTACGGAGTATACAGTATTCTCTGTGTACTAGAATTTAAAAAAGTAATATTACATATAGTATACATTGTCATCTAGTGCGATTGAGGAAATTGAAGGCCAAAAGGGTGTGTTGAGACTCTTGGTTTACCTATACAACGTTGAAGAAGTTAACTTTCAGAAGATTTTGGATGAGACAAACCTTTACGCGAGAATAGTGAAAAATAGTGTTGCAATACTGGAAAAAAATGGGCTAGCCATTACAAAAGTTGACCGAACCTCATATCCTCCCAAAAATATGGTGTCCCTGACCAAAAAAGGAAAAAGAGTTGCGGAAAAAATAAAAGAAATAGAGGAGATCATTGATATTTAGAGAAAAATGGCTTCATTAAAGGATAATGGAACGAAAAGAGACACACTTATTTGTGCTTCATTCTCTTTGCATAATTTCAACCATCTTTCTGAATGCGACAATTGAGGCAAATCTGACTAGTATCCATTTGATTCTGTTTCTTCGAGTCTATTTAATTCGGATAATACGATCTTTAAATCGTTAATTTTCTTTTCGATTTCCTCTTTGTCTAGATTGAATTTTTCAAATCTTTCAAGGCCTTCCACATAAGGGTAATACATCACGATTTTATTTGGCGCGACTTCCTTTGCGCCACCTGGATCTTTCTTCAAGCAATTTAGATGAAAATGATAAGTTTTGCTTGAACCCATCTTCATTATGTAGTTCTTTGGATGTCCCCCCTCATGCATTGCGTAGAAACATTTTCCTTTTTGTATCTCTTCTGGCTTGTAAATAGTACATTCGCTTATACAATTTATTGGTTTCTTTAGTTTATCTATTCGCTTATCCATATCTGAATAATTTTGAATAACTATTGGGCAGAATAACATCCATTTACCACAAATGCAGCATCGCTTTGGATTGTCTGCATTAGCCTTGGTTGCAGTTGGAATGCCAGTTACTATTGAGAAATTTCCTGATTGAATATCTTTACCTCTCCCCACTTCTATGCCAAAAAAAGTCTCCTTTCCATAAGGAAGAAAAAGAAGATCCGGGGGTTTTAAAAACGCCTTTTCGTCCCCAGAAAGTATTCTTTGATTAAGGAAGAGTGGAAAAATATAGCCGGCGTTCTGTCTTAAAAGATAAACATAAACTAACAGTTCTCCCCAGAGACCTCCGGCAGTTTTTGGTAACAGGGAATCATAATAGTCATTGAGCCGGCGCAAAGCTTTTTCTTCGTCTCCTGCGTTGGGTTTTAATCCAAGTTTTACAAGGACTTCATGAGCTACTTTTGACTCTTGTAGGGGAAATCCGATTGGAGAATCGTGAAGAGAAAGCGCTTCGTGCTCATTCTTCCTATCACTTTCCTTAAAAAGATCATTGTCAAATCTTTCTTTAAGTTTGTCAAGAAGTACTTTCCTGAGTTCCGTGTTAACAGTCAGGGAGTCAAAGATCATTAATTGATTCACGATCTCCAGGATTATCCGAATATAGGTTTTCATAGCCTCTCTGTCCCTTATCGCATAGTAATATCCTCTCCCATTCAGAATATATTCGATCACATCGGATAGAATCATCTGCCTGCTGTATCCTGTGTTTTTTGCATTATTTTTCTTTTTTCCACCAACGTAAAGTTCTTCAGAAAATTTGTTCTGTGAACGGGCCACATCTAGTCTATTTATGTTTTCCTTTATCTCTTTGTATATTTCGGACTCCGGATAGCTTGCCTCTGAAAAGACACTATCTATAATCTGTAGATGCTCAATTGATTTTTTCAAGCTTTCTAGAAAAATATCCAAATGTTCTTACCCCATTCTTAATAGTTTACTTGTTATAATAATGTATTTGTACGTATGAGTACATGTGTTGAACTGGTGATAATTTTGACAATATCTACAAACGCGAAAAATAAAATTTTTGACCTGCTAATAAGCAAAATGAATGGAAAAATTGATAATTACAGCCGAGAGACCACATCCGCACCCTTTCATGATAGACTATTAGGTAAGGGAGTATATGATCAATTCTCTTATGTACAATCCTTGAACACTACCTTAGGAATGTCCATATGGGAACAAATAGCGGTTATAATCTGCAAAGATGCTGGAGGGTATGCAGAGAGGCAGTACCATCTTCAAGGTACTGTAAATAGTTCTACTGACAATTTTATTAGAAATTACATGAATGAATTGAAAAATAATAGGGTTAGATCTGATAAATTGTTTGAGATTGAAGAGATAAGAAAAATGGCTGGTCCAGGTGCTTTGGATTACTCAAATTCTGTAGTTGATCTTTTCTTGTCTTTTGGGGACCGCGAAGAATATATAGATATTACAAGTGTAAAGCCAAATAAAAAGGAATTCCAGGCCATGAAGGAGAAATTACTGTACTGGACTGCAATGCGGTTGGGCGTAAAATCAGATGCAGATGTCATGACAAGGTTGGCAATGCCATATAACCCATATGATCCAGAACCATATTCTCGTTGGACTGACGGTGGTTTGTACGATTTATCAAACGGCGAAATACTTGTAGGAAGGGAATTCTGGGATCATGTAGGCCAAGGAAACGTATATGATGACCTTCTAGATATTTTTTCCAAAGCTGGAGAACTTGTGAGAAAAAATCTTGGTAAAGGGGGCTATTGATCCCTCTATTTCTTCCTCATGTGAAAAATGGATTCCGCGTAAGGCTGCCTATCCCGTTCGGTTCTGTTTAAAACCGGTCTTTTGAATACCTGAATGATTTCAAGCCCGCTTTTTTCTGCGATCCTTGGATAAAGGTTATACTGGTCATTCGCCACGATGAAATAGTTACCATCGTATTTGACAAATCTGGAAACATTTAACAGTGCCGAGCTTATATCTTCTATGTAATCCTTCTTTGCAGTTTCATTTTTCCCTCTGGACATTGATCCTATCTCTTTATCGTCCTCTCGAGGAATGCTGAACATTTCATAGGAATATGCATGTTGTTCATGATAATTGATTTGACCAACGTATGGTGGGGAAGTAAACACTCCATCTATTTTCCAATTTGGGGGAGCAGTCTCATTTAACGGGCATTCTTCTAAGGCCTTGCTTATATCGACACTTCTAGAGTCTCCATGGATTATAGATATTTTGATACCTTCCTTTCTTAGTTTGGAATACAATTCTAGCCTTTCTAACGTATCTCTTGTATTTTTTTTAATGTGTTTTATTATGCTGTTTATGGGAGCGCATATTTTGAAGTGTTTGTGGCAATAATAAGGTGAGTATTGAGGATTAACTAGCGTAGCAAGATCCGAGTGAGTTGTAGCCCTGCACGATCTGGCTGTTCTGCTGAGTATTATCTTCATGACATTCACAACCTTAGGATCTGGTTCCTTATTAATCAAATCAATATAAAATGAAAGTTCCTGCCTGATCCTCTTAGTGAACCATTTTGAAATAAAAGGCATGACTTTATTTTGTTCGGTCAATTTTTCATCAGTCTTGGTTTCATTCATTTCAAGGAATTTTCTGTTTATACTGAAAAATTCTTCAAGCTTTTTACTTGAGTATTCATCCTCATTGATCACTTTGGTATGGACAAGTTTTTTATATTCTCTTGGCGGAAAATTTAAAGTATTATATTCAGAAATGATTTTCCTTAATTGACCATCAAATTCATCACTGAATGTCTGTGAACTGAATTTTTCCAGTTTAGATAATGCCATTTCAAGTTTATACTTTAGGCTAAACAGGTCATAAATATCCGTTTTCACCTTTGCAATTAGGCAATTAAACTCCGATATGTCAATACCTATAGAATTAAAACCCATTTCTGATGCTTGTACCAACGTGGTTCCGCTACCCATGAAAGGGTCAAGTACTGTGTCTCCAGCCGAGAAGTACGTCTCTTTTTTAAAATCGTCCGTGTGTTCATCGAGAAAATACTGGACTAGCTGTGGAATGAACTTTCCTTTATACGGATGGAGTCTGTGGACGTGCTTAGTTCTATCACTTTCCGGTAATTCTTCGAACGATAGGTACCAGTTTATGTCTTCTCCAAGCTTTGCTTTCCATTGTTCTTGTTTTGATAAAACCTGACGGTCATAATAATCCCTCAATTCATTCAAACTTACACAAACATTTCCTGATTTGTCCTGGTATTTTGATATCTTTGAGTACTGAATAAGATACTCAATATTTGAACTTCTTATTTCTCTATTCAAATAATGGCTCGCCCACTCACAAGCCTCCGGAATTGAAACTAACGTTAAACCCAACACGATATTGGATATTATTAATCATTTTAAACATGGCGTTTACATTGCTTCATAGTCTGTTCAATGCCCCTAGATGTGGATCTGAAAGATTGTACTGCTGCTGGAGAAGAAGTGTCTTGTTCATGTGGATAGGATCATAATTGGGTCTCCACACTTCTCTGTATCATTTTCATAGAGATCAAAGAGAATGCGACTTATTCTTTCAAAATCAATGGGTTCGAATATGTTTCAACACACATTCGGGAAATATCAAACAAAAGAATGCCAGCCAGGAACAGCCCTACCAATGTTGCAGGAGAAACAAGTAGCACAATGCTCAATGAGCATATTGTAGTTCTAAAGCGAAAATAGTTTCTTCAATCCTTTTGGGCAATGTTATCCTCAATGAGCTGCCTCTTTTTGATACATGGGATACATCAAGTAATTGTGGCATTAAGGGTAATTGTGGTATTTAGTTTAATTGTTGCGCAATTTTAAATCATTTTTCCCTAAAAACTCTTAGGCTTTTTTCTGTAGTTTCTTAAATCTATCAGAAAGTTTTAAATGAAACTTAGTAGTTGTATATATAATGGCAGTTTTTCTAATAGACAATTTTGATGCAATTCCCAAAAAAAATATTATTAAGGCCCTTTCATCTGATACCGATAAGTATACACCTATTCTTGAATTAATTGATAATTCTTACACAAGCTGGCTTCAAAAGGAACTGTCAAATCCCTTGAATATCATAATGGAAATTGATAATGAAGATCGTATCTTGAAGTACATAGATAATTCCGGAGGAATGAATATAGATAAGAGGAGGCAAGTGAACAATCGGAATATGGGACTTCCTCTGAAAAATAGGATTGAGATTGCAAATATTGGAGGCAAGGAGGTTTAACAATGCTTTATTCTGGGA
>Ga0078972_1012467_pt1 | contig 14596 bp, 17 predicted proteins | sample YelNatPaOPGAMG01_FD_67568 | JGI IMG/M metagenome (GOLD analysis project Ga0078972, IMG submission 67568) | Hot spring thermophilic microbial communities from Obsidian Pool, Yellowstone National Park, USA - OP-RAMG-01 (SPADES assembly) (version 2) | ecosystem: Environmental > Aquatic > Thermal... | reverse complement strand
TGGTTGTGTTCTTAGACTTTCTATACTCGCTTTAAGGTTAGCTGAAAAAGTAGCTCCTCTGTTAGCCAATTTGGCGAGACTGGGAGGTATTTCTGCAGCATCTAATTCTATCTTGAGTTTTGATAAATTATTTTGTTTTTGACGATTTTCTTCTATTTGTCTTTGGATTTGGCAGGGAGTTGGTTGTTGGGGATTGTTAAGTCTTGAAATTATTCTTTGATGAAGAGATTCAACCGACATCTCAATTAATATAAAACCTTAATCTCTTAAGGTCAAGGCTCTATTTTTTATCGATTTTGAACTTGATTTGTGCTAAAATTAAAATCGAATAGTCTTATCTGATTTCTATTGCTCTTTAATTTTTAGGTTTTGCTTTTAACTTTTAACTTTTAACTCTTGCCTTTTACCTGTTTATCATTGCCCGGTCGTCTAATGGTAGGACGTCGCGCTCTGGACGCGAAAATTGGGGTTCGAATCCCTGCTGGGCAGCCCTTCGGCAAGCTCAGTGCAAGCCCTGTTAACTAATGGGAAGCTGGTATGTTTATATGCTTCTTTGCGATCAGAAAATGTTTTACGTGGGAATGACGAACAGTATCTTGAATAGGTTTTTGGAGCATATAAATAAAAAGTCGTTTTTTACAAAAAAATTTTCTGATCTCAAATTTGTTTATGCAGAGAGATATTTAAACAAATATCAAGCCGTCAAAAGGGAAAGACAACTTAAAGGCTGGAGTAATGCAAAGAAGCAATTATTAGTTAAAGGAGTACCTGGTTATAATACCTGCACTGAGTTTGTTGAAGCGCTGTTGAGTCAAGATGAGAACCTAGTGAGTTTACTCCGAGCATAGCCAAGTGAGTTTACTCCGAGCATAGCCGAGGAGAATCCCTGCTGGGCAGCCATTGTGTACGCAGAGTAGAAATAGCCTCTGTTTGTGCCGTATTATCGGTCTTTTTGCTTATTTCTAACCCTCTAAATTCTTTTTCCAGTACGGGGTATTCGTTTTTGATAGAACAAGCCATTCATTAGATTCAATAAATGACTTTCCGTCTCTAATTATTGACGTTTTTCCTTATATTATCTAAAACACTGAGCTGATTTTGTTGATAGATTCTTAAATTTTGCGTAAAATAATGTTGTCAAATGTTAAGTTAAAATTCAATGAAAAACGAACAGGGGCTACTTAAAATTTCAGAGGTAGCAAAACTACTTAACGTTCACTCCAATACTTTGAGAAAGTGGGACAAGGGTATATTAAAAGCCGTTTGTCTTGGCGAAAGAAAAGACAGGCATTATAGGAAAGAAGATATGATGAAATTAGTTAATAGCAGAACTAAGTCGCAACTTTAATAATTTAGTTGCCTAAACCTCGTATGAGACGTATCAGAAAAAAACTTCGCATGGGAGTGCTCTCCGTAAGAGCACTTGCGAAGGTCATGGCTCGAAAGGATTATGGATGAAAAGCTATTATAGGGGAGCTTTGTCTTCCCCCAAATAAATGTAGTAAGAATGTTAACATGATTATTACTTTTTATGATTAATATTTTCGACAATATTAGACATCTCTTTGTAACAGTGATTGCGATAGCAGTGACTGCAGTTTCTACAGTTTTGCCTATACATCACAAACCACAACAACCTTTATCTAATCAGAACCACCAAGTAGTCCAAGAAATGAAAAAAGAAGTAACCCCTAGCCCTGAATTGTCAAAACCTGTCAAAGTAAACAAAGAAACGAACAAAGTACATGAAATTACTTATTGTCAGTTCCCTCATAGTGGTTCCCATCCAATTCCAGAGCGTTCCACTTGTGATGAGTGGACAGATTGTCAAGCAGATAATCAGTGGTTGCCAATGAGAAAATCCGAATGCAATAAGTTACAATCTGATTTGGAGAAGAGTGGATCTGATATTACTTTGCCAACCCCTCAAGAAATAAACACACAAAAGTACTACCCTTGTACTATTTGTTATCCCATTTCAGGTATATGTAATACTTACAACTATTTATACAAAACAAAGGAAGAATGTGATAACGCTCAAGCGTCATTGAATTCATCGGAAAATCGATATTTAAACAACCAAGACGCCTACGAAACGTCTACTCCTACTCCTTCTATGGATAAAACCTATCAATGTGGCCAATTAGCTGCAGATTTAGCAAGAAGGGGATTAAGTACATTGGAGGGGGTAGGATTAGACCAATTAGCGGCAGCGGGGTGCGTGAACTGTGAAGATTATGTAAATCGCCTTATACAGGCATCTAGGGGTGTTGGGGGGTTATCTCCCGAAGGTTTTTATTGCGCCCAAATTAAGAATTACATTCAAAGTAATAATTGCCCAATACCAGTACCAACAGAATGTCAATAATTTATTCATAACCTAAACATGAATAACGAAGATCTTAAATATCAGGTAGAAAACTATAATTCTTTGGACATTTGGAAATATGTAAAGGAAGAAATAGATGAAGCAGCAGGCCTACTCCTCTTTATGATAATTTTTGACTTTTCCTCTGAAAATACCAAATATGGGTGGATAGACTTAGCCTTATTTTTAATATCGACTTTATCTCTAGATAAGAGAAGCAAAGCAGCCCTCATAATAACAATGATTTGTTGGACTCTGGTTAAGTTTCTTCAAATGGTTAAGGGACTTTCTAATGGCGATACGTATGCAGTGATAGGGGCAATTTTATTTTGGTTAGTTTTAATAATTTTAATAAAAAGACTTTGGCGGGCATATATAGTAGAAAAGGAGAGAGAAAAACTAACCCCGCAAAATACTGCAAAGAAGACAGCAGTCAGAAAAGTTATTTCTAACTTATTATTGTTAATTATAGTGTTGTTTACCTCATATACTTTTATACACATTAGTGATGAAACAGAAAGTTGTAAAAATTATCGGATGCTGCTGCAGTCTTCATGCGTAACATCTGCGGTAACGAGTAACTTGTTTTACATGTTAGGTTTATCTGTTCCTATGGCTCTTCTTTATTTTTGGATAAAACCTAAAAACGATGAGCGCAAATAAGAAAAAATATCAAATAATCTTTGGGCAATGTATTTACTGCAATAAATTCCAAAAACATTTATTGATTAATATCGGGAAACCCACACCTTTGCTTGTTAATTTCGAAAATCCCACAGAGAATCACATGCCTGTAGAAACAGAATTGTGTCAGTATATGACAGTCTGTTCTCATTGTGGTTTCAACCGTTTTCAATCAGACTTTACTCTTAAACAATATCTACAGGGTTCTGATGAAATTACTTTTTTTAGCTATTATTAAGGTATGAACTGGAGAAAATTATTACCTTTTGGCATTCTGGTATTGCCTATACTGTTTATCTTTCTTGGGATAAACTACCATGATAGTTTCTACTTCATTCTGTTTGGAATATCACTGATATTTTCAATTATATTTGCCGTACCTAGCCCATTGGCCAATAAGCAACTTCACCTTCGACTTCCAAAATTGGGACATAAAGCAAGGCAAGCTTCTAAAATCCTGTTAGAAGGTACAGGTAGCCAACACATAGCTATTAAAAAGATTGATTTCAGAGACCTTAAAACATGGGGTACTTTTTTAGTGCAAAATCCTTTTTCTTTGCCTTTTTTCGGATTACTGATTTTGTTTACTTATTTATCTGTCTTTAAGATACCTCTTTTCTCTCCAAGCAAAAACTTGTTCATAAACTATTATGCGTCATACTTTCAGTTTATAAAGACAGACGCATTGTTTGTGCTTTTTTTGCTGGCTGTTGTGCTTCTTATATTGTTCCTTGTAGGAAATGCCGGAATGAAAAGGTTTCAATTCTCGAAATATCCAAAATCTAAACTTAACACCTTAGTTATTAGTATAGTTGTTTTGCTGGTAACTTTTAATCTCTCAATAGGTTCAACTTTTCTTTTCGGGATAGCAGAAGCTAATCTGTTGGCAGCTAAAATTAAAATCAACCCTGAATCAGCGGGGATAATATGGGGTAAAGATAAAATACTTAAAAAACTAAAAAGTATGGATCATCCGCCCACAATAACAGAAGGCGGAAACAACCTAAATGTAAAAGTCATCTTAATAGAATCGAAAAACAATAATTCACGCAGCAAATATTACACGGATGTAATTCTAAAGCAACTACCTTCTAATTTAATTATTCCTCTTGGGATACCTAATGAACCACTTGTGATGTCTAACAACAACTTAATAATTAACTCTGTTGATAAAGATCAAATGGAAACAATTAGCCCTGTTCTGGGGAAATTATTAGTTAAGAACTATTTTAAGAATAGGTTTATTAAAGATGAACCGACATTACAGGTTTTAGGACGACAAGATTATCTAAAATTTAGAGAAGATCAAATAAATAGCACACTTGCAGAGATAGATAAATATATTCAAGCGGTAAAGGATGTCATTAGCAGCATTTATGGAAACATTGCATACGATAAGCAAAGAATAGTTGCAAACCAAGATGGTCTTGATTCGAGCATATCTTTAAGAGACAGCGCTTACAGCGACTGCATTAACGCCGGTTACTATTTTTATGGATATTCCTATCACACCTTTAATCAATCATATTGTGATAGCCTAAAAGCTAGGTGGGATGCTATCATTGCAGGTTATCAAAAAAACATATCAGACTGGCAATCGCAACTAGGTGTGGATCAAGCGGCATTGTCACAATACCAAGAAGCCCAAACTACACTACAATTTTACAAAGACCTTGTTGCTTCACAAAAAGATATTACACCTCAAGAATTAGGGGTATTTCTGCCTGAAGATAAAACTATAAAAATAGCCCTTGATTATACAAGCCCTAAGTCCGTAATGGAGTACATCGAAACTCTAACTCATGAATACTTACACTATACAAGCTATGTATCGGATGAGCGATCCCTACCGCAATTTTTTGAAGAAGGACTAACAGAATATTATGCAAGAAAAGCAATAAAACAGGCAACAGGTGAAAGCACTAATTTCGGGTATCCACTGTTAGTCAAGATTATTCAACAAATGGTAAGCAAAATTCCTGAAAGCACGTTACAAGAAATTTACTTTAATAAAGATAACAAACAACTAGAAAGGGTATTGGATAATAGCTATGGGAAAGATTTTTATAAGGATAATCAGTATTACTTTGCAATAATAACTTTTGTCCCACCAAAAGATGCATTAAAAATTGCGAATAACATAATGGTAAAAATAGGTGGTAAACTTCTTAATGAAGGCGATCTTGAAAGCACTATGCCGGAAATAAACTAACCTATGATTTCTTTGTGGTGAATGTTAAAGTATCCCCGTCATATTTATCTTTACATTGGAACTCTATTTTTTTATCATCGTTGGTAAAAATAACTACACTTTTATCAAAACTACTATCAATAAAATCTGTTCTTGGATTTACGACGGATAACTCTTTGAGTAGATCATCAAAGTTTTTTGAGGCTGGATATTTTAAGGTAACTAAATTATAAACAGACGTAGCTTTGAATTCATACATTTGACACAAAACAAGGTCTTCTTGCCACTTGTTTATTGTTGGTAACAGGGGATATTTTCCTAAACCATTTTTCTTAAATTGTTTAATTAGGTTAGCTTGGTTTGAAACAATATCAACGATTTCTTTATCCCTGTTGGTTGTTTGGTCATCTGCTTGTGTATTAAAGAAGTCTTTGAAGTTAATAGTAAGACTTGCAATGTTATTGCTTATATTTGTGTATTTATAAGCGGCAGATTGATAATCTCCATTGACCATATCCTGAACTACAAGATAGTAGGTCGAAAGATAATCTCTATATTTTTGCAATGAATTATAACCTCCGGGGAAATACTTTTTAATTTCTTCCTCATGGCTAAACTTAAAATCATTTTTGGTATAACTTTGGATTGTAGAAATATCTGAAAAATACTTAGGGATATTGGCATAGGTAGTACCTATTTTCTTTTCGTAAGCATCAACTATTCCTTTGTCATACCAAACTGACAACAAGTTAGACCAAAGATAAGAACCAGTTGCATTTCTATTAGTATTTTCTATCTCATCATCATAGTATTTAAGCTGTAAATCTACTACTTTTCTTACAAAATCGCCCTGCGGCCCAAAAAGAAAATTAGAAGAAGATTTTAGAGCTAAGTATTTATTCCTATTCTGGGTAATTAGATTTTTATATCTTTCTTTACTCTCTAAATAAAGATTAAGTTTTCCTCTTAGATCATCGTAATTCTTAGTAAAAGAGGCCGTAAAATCTTTAGCCGCAAAAGTATCTTTTTGGAATTGAAGAAAGTCATCACCTATTTTAGCGTTACTTTCTACAGCCTTAAGTTCTTGTTTCCAGCTTGAATTGTATAGATCGGAGAGATTTTTAACAATCTGCCATTCATAATATTTATATCCGATACCTAGTAAAATAAGGACAAAAATTATAGATAGAAGCACAATTCTTAAACTTAATCTTACACCTTTTTTCTTGATCAGGTTATTTCTACTATTCATGTTAAGATTGTGAAGAGGTTGATCCAAAATAAACTAAAAGATAATCTGTTTCCATTGCGTTCTGTTTAACCTTAGAACACCCAGTTTGGGTTTGAACTCATAAAGACAGTTTTTTGCATCCTTGATTCACCCCTTCTAACCCGATAAAATTTTCCCTTTTCTCGACGAGGGCAAATTCTACTGGGCATAACGGCCTAATTTTAACATTCTTAGTGGCTGTTTTCATACATTACCATACCATACCTAAAAATTGGTAGAAAGTAAATAGGGTTTTTACCCCAAAGTGGTAAAAGAGAATAAAAACTTATTTTTCCCCCAGGCCCCCCCAACTATTTGCAAGGAAAAATATAGTGAGTAGCGGGGGGGTAAGTTTATGCGTTGGCGTATAATCTCAAGTCAGGGATATAAATATACTCTTTTTGCTGTTGTATAATAGTTCTAACATCGTTCACAAGAGCCAGCACTTCGACAAGCTCAGTGCAAGCCCTTCGGCAAACTAAGCCCTGCGGTGAGAGTTGGAAGCTTGTGAATTTACTTCGATTATAGCGGTTCTTCCTGGGCAAACAGGTATAACAAGTAAAAGCAATTAGGAGTTTTTGCCCTTTCGTTAAACACTTGTTGGGGAAACTTATTTTGAAATTGGGCGTATAATATGTAGTTAGAGAAATGGAAAAAACAGATACCCAACTTATCTTGGCAGTCCTTCAGGGGGACCTCTCTTCGTTTGAGACTATTGTTAAGCGTTATCAGGAATCAATTTGGCGCCATGCCTTTCGAATCTTGAAGGATCCTATGGCGTCTGATGATGCCACCCAAGAAACTTTCATTCGTGCATTTAAACATCTCAAAGATTTTAAACAGAAAAAATCATTGAAGCCTTGGCTTTATAAAATTGCTACCAATTTTTGTTTGGACTATCTAAGAAAAAATAGCCGCTTGAATTCTTTGGAATCACAAATGCCATTTTTGCCTTCTGAAGAACCACCGTTGATAGAAAAACTAATTCACAAAGAGGCGATTGCTCGTCTTCGGGAAGCTTTGAACAAGTTACCGGCTATCTATTTTGAGCCGCTTAATGGTTATTATTTTGCTGACTTGAGTTATCAAGCATTAGCTCAAAACCTTGATCTACCGATCAATACTTTAAAAACTCGTATTCGGAGGGGAAAAATTATGTTGGCTCGGTTAGTCAAATAACTTATGAATAACAACAAACTTACTAAAAAAATTATGTTGAAAGTTTCTCATGAAGAAGAGAACAGAGTAAAGCGGTTTCTCTTGGCTATTTCATTTCTTTTTCTTTCTTCTTTACTAATTTTAACCTTTAGTTTTTATCACATAATAGCTGGGTTTGTTTCTAAGGGGACGTTTGAGTTGATAAGCACTCTGGAATCTGATTGGGAGATATTTACCCTTCAGCTGCCAGTAATAGCTCTTTTCTTTTGGGAAGATCTGGAAAAAGAATTGGCAATCGCACTCTTGCTTTCAATTATTGCCCTTATATTTCTTATTAGAAAAATTATTTCTTTCTCTCCTTCTCGTCGTCTTCAAGAAATTCATCGCTACCAGAAGTGAAACTTTTACCCTTATTATCCGTCTCTAGTTGTAGAGAGAGGAGGTGAGAAAAATGAAAAAGCGTTTTTTAATAGCAACTCTTTTGTTATTTGGTTTACTATCTGCCAGTCCAGTGGTTCCTGTCTTGGCTGCTTCTGACTTGCAGCCGACCCCAGAACCCAAGTTGACTCAAAGTCAACGACAAGAGAAAAACCAGGCTAGAAAAGAAGCTAGAAAAGCTTATCTTGAGGCTATCAAAAAAGCCAATCAGGATTACAAAATAGCGGTTGCTGATGCTCGTAAAAAGATGCGGGCGGATAAAAAGCAAGCTTGGGAAACTTACCAAGCCGCTCTGAAGTCTGCTACTGATAAAAATGCCAGGATTCAGGCTAGGAAGACCTATCTTGAGGCTATCAAAAAAGCCAATCAGGATTACAAAATAGCGGTTGCTGATGCTCGTAAAAAGATGCGGGCGGATAAAAAGCAAGCTTGGGAAACTTACCAAGCCGCTCTGAAGTCCTTATAGTTGGTGCGCAAATTAAAGTGCTTTCTCAAAACCCCGCCATGTCTGAGCGGGGTTTTGTTTTGTTGAAAGGGGAGGGGGATAGCACTTTTTACCTAACATCTTTTGGTTAAGTATTGTGGTGCAAAAAAACATTGACCCTTTTGATATTCGATCTTATAATATAAGAGTTGTTTTGATCTAGACGTTTATAAGTATGTTTACAGAAAGACCTATAGGAAGAAGAGATTTTCTCAAGTTGGGGCTTGTACTCCCAGTTGCTTTATATTCACTCAAATATAGTCAATTGTTGGAGTCGCTTGGTAGGCCAAGTGGTAGGCCAAGTTTGCCGGAGTTTATAAAAACTGTTGAGAATGGAAATCCTGACCAGATCGTTGGGGTTTACTCATATAGAACCCTTGCAAATAAGGTTGTTCAGCAACCTCCGGAAGATCCAGCTTTTGTGTCACCTGACCCCCTTGTCATCACCCAGTTTAGACTTGCTACAAGTAACAATGTAATAGGTTTTTTGGGGCATCGTGAAGGTGTAGGTAGAGAATTTCTGCCATTAATTAACGACGAGTTTATATTGGTGGTTTATGGAGATGGACGACAGGGGCCTTATAAGCCAGCTGAGCAATATTTATATCAGGCTTTGGAACCAAACTCCCCTGAATCTGATTTTATTAATCTTAAAACAGGTATTGAGGAAACGGTAACTGAAGTCTATAACAAAATGTATAGAGGTCCCCATCATGTTACTTTCCAAACCTGCATAGCTAAGGATGGCAATCCAATTTGGGGAAGGTACTTTCTTATTGCTAGCCCCTATTTGTTTGAAGGAAAGCCTGTGATGTTACCTAGGCCAGTCTAGTGGTGTCATGCTACTGCGGGTCATACTCCTTTAAGAACTATTTAGTTTTAATAGTGATGTTTTTCCTTCCAATAATAAGCCTAATTTACTTGCCGGTAATTTTCTCAAAGGGCAATAATGCTAAGTTGGATAATTAAAGAATAAAGAGTACAATTTTTGTTTTAACCCTCGGTGGTAAAAGAGAGTAAAAACTTGTTTTTTCCCAGGTTTCTCCCAACTGTTGTAAAAAGGAAGAATATAGTGAGTAGCGGGGTGGGGTAAGTTTATGTGTTGGCGTATGCTTTCAAGTCTGGGATATAAATACACTCCTTTTGCTCTTGTGTAATAGTTCTAGCACTGTTTACAATAGTCAGCCAGGCACAATTCTGCGCCTGGCTGGGCTGAAGGTAATTCTGACACATATAATAATTATAAAGAAACCACGCGCTAAAGCGTATTGATGCGGAATAGTTTAGATGGAGCAAAAGAGATACGGCTTTTAGGCCATAGATTTTTTACTCTGTGAATTTAAAAGTAGAGAGGATAAGGTCAAGGATAGGAAAGTCTTCTTTGGGAGATAGGGTCAAGAAACCGATTGATATCACTTCATTTTTATTTTTGATAAAGTACTCTTTTTTGTTTTGAGGACCTCCCATGAAATAACAATCTTGGCGATGACATAAAATAGTTTGTTCTATTAGTTGATAACCGTTTAGGGTGGTTTGCCTATAAGAGGAGGACAAGTTGTTTATGTTAAGGTCTTTGTAATCGCCTCCGCTTTTGGCAAGGTTTATGAATTCCTGTTTTTTCTCTTCTGTGAATTCTGCTGTTTTGTGAAACCATTGGACAAAATCTCCAACTCCTTCGTAAACTTTGAGCACGCCGAGAAAATCATCAGGCCAAGGGTTACCTTCAGGAACATTAATCAAGAGAAGGTCTAGGGTTTTAGAATTGGCTTTTTGAGTGTTATCGTAAATACTCCAATTGATAGGATATTTAAATGAAAACTTGTATTTTTCATTTCTATATGTCTTCCAATTGGCAGTAGGGTCAGGAGTAGCTGTTGGAATTAATGTTGCTGTTGGGGAAACTTGGGTAACTGGAGAAGGTAAAGGAGCTTTTGTCTGATTAAGAGATTTACCAAGAAAAAAGCCAATAGCGAAGCTAAATAAAATTGCTATTAAAAAGCCAACTAAAATTAATGATGTTCTTGATTTTTCCTTTGAGTTAGTCGGTGGCATTTGAGGAGTTTGAATAACTTCTGTTTGAGGTCTTTCTGGTTGGGTAATATTTTCTTCCATACTTTCATCTTAATACATTATTTTTCTTTTGCAAAATCAAGTAGAGTGTCTGCGTTTTTGAAAGAGAATTGTCAAGTCAGGTAGTTATATTCTTTTGTCTTTATTTAGCGGGAAGCCTCTTTAAATTCTAAGCTTTATGGCTATAAGGTATGTGATTATAGATACCGAAGCAGAAAGTGTTGTCCCCCAAATAAGATCAACTATGGTTAAGGTAATTGGCCAGTCTTTGATTGTGGCGAGATTGGTTAAGTCGTAGGTTGCATAGGTTACTAAACCGAAGAATGCGCCGCTGATTAAAACCTTAGTCCAGTTTTTATCTTCAAGAGAGGGTGTAATTACAAAAAATACAAGACCTGCAATAAAAATAAGATAAAAAATTAGAGCTGCAATAAGATTGGGGTTTTTGGCCATTAAATATCCTATCTGTTTGGCATAGAAATTTTTGGCGACGAAAGTTAGCCAGACTGTGTCAATTCCAAGAAATGTCAAAAGCGCAATTATGTAAAGTTTTATAAACATACAACTAAATTATAAAGCTTTTGTTTGACTTTGTATATGGTATAGAGTTAGGTATGAAAGGCTATGTTCTGTTATAATTAAGAATATGGCAAAAACTAAAGGTCCGATGTCGGGGTTTCGCGATCTGCTTGCCACAGAGCTTATACCTCGGCAAAGGATGATTGAAACTATAAAAAAGGTTTACGAAAGCTATGGCTTTCTCCCACTTGATACCCCTGCCATCGAGCGTTTTGAGACCTTAACAGGTAAATATGGCGAGGAAGGGGAGAAACTTATTTATCAGTTTGAGGATCATGGGGGAAGAAAAGTTGCGCTTCGTTATGATTTAACTGTTCCTTTGGCACGGGTTGTGGCGCAATATAAAGACGAGCTAGTCTTGCCTTATAAAAGATATCAAGTGGGTAATGTCTGGCGAGGCGAAAGTCCACAGGCAGGGAGGTATCGGGAGTTTTTGCAATTTGATGCTGATATAGTTGGGGCAAAAAGCTCGCTTGCTGATAGTGAAATTGTGATGATGATGGCAGATGCTATGCAGGCCTTGGGTGTTGGCGCTTTGATTTCTGTTAACAATAGAAGAATTCTTGATGCTTTATCTGAAAAATTAGGCCTCGATAGCGATGCTTCCAAGAAATTATTTTTGATAATTGATAAGACTAGTAAGGTAGGAAAAGACAAAGTTCTTGAGGAAATAAAGATTAATTTTGGTGACAAAGTTTCAGAATTAGTTTTACAATTTTTGTCGGTTGGTGGCAGTAGCGAAGAAAAAATAGACAAGATAAAAGAAGTCTTGGGGTCAAGTGCTTCTCTTCTTGAGGGAACATCCAATTTAGAGGAAGTATTTTCTATTTTAAAGAAATCAGACTATGGTGAAAATCTAGTTGTCTTTGACCCAACCATTGCCCGCGGGCTTGACTACTATACAGGTATAATCTATGAAACTTACCTTTTGGATTTGCCTGAAATAGGCAGTGTTTGCAGTGGTGGCAGATTTGATAAATTGATCTCACTTTTGTCAGACGGCAAAGTTGATTTGCCAGCTGTCGGAACTTCAGTGGGTGTTGATAGACTTTTTTCGGCTCTTGAAAAGTTAGGTAAAGTTGAAAAAGTTAGGACCAATTCCAAGGTTCTGGTTGTTAATTTTTCTGGAATTGATCCCTCAAATTATTCTATCTTGGTGAAGAAATTCCGAGCGGCAGGAATACCTGCTGAAGTTTATTATGATTCCTCAAAACTTGATAAGCAGTTTAAATATGCTGATAGTTTGGGTATTCCTTGGGTGGTTATGCTTGGTGAGGACGAGATCAAAAAAGGTCTTATCAAGGTCAAAAATCTAGAAACTGGAGACCAAAAGTTAGTTAATCCTGAAGATTTTATCTCTTCTTTCAAAAAGTAACTCTTTATTCAATTTCTTTGGGGTGGATTAGCTTAATAAAGGAATATTTTTTTAAATCAGAAAATAGGTCTATTTTGTCATCTAGAATTACGAGGCTTTTATAGCTTTTTCCTCTGAATCTAAAGTTATCTCTTTTGATTTTAGAACTTATGAATCTTAGTTTGTCTTCTCTTGTGATCATTATTTCATTTACAATTTTGTCTATTTTTGTTTTCTCTTTTAGAAATTCAATTTTTGCTTTTTGGAATTTTGTTTCGCCTAAAGTTAGTAATATTTTGTAACCTTCATATTTTTTGACAAAATTAAGAACCTTTTTGTTAATTTTTATGGTTTTTATGGCTGATAGAATTGTTTTTTCAAAAATATCTTTATTCTTCTTAGATTTCCTGCCAATTTTTAGGCATAAAGTTGATAAAGGATTTTTATTTTCTTTTCTTTTTATCTCTTGATAAATTTTTTCTATTTCTCTTTTGGCAATATCTGCCTGGGACGATATTCTATCAAAGATAACTTTTTTGAATGAAGAAGTGTCAATTAAGGTATCATCGAGGTCAATTATTATTACTTGTCTTTCTTTCTTTTTGCTTTTGGTTTTATGCATATCTTATTTTACCTCAAAAGAAAAATCCATAATTTTTTGCAAATTTTATGAAAAAGATCAGATACATATTCGACATTGACACTTCATGAAAGGAGCTGTAGGTACACCTACTACAGGCCATTCTTTGTTTGTTAATATACCTCACTGGAAGGAGGTGAGAGAAATGATACAACACCTAAGAAGATTTGATTCTTCAGATATTGCCAAGGAGAGATTAAAGATTATTAGTTATTACCAGAAATATGGAGAAAGAGCTACCAAAGAAGCTTTTGGTGTAGATCGAAAACTTATATATACCTGGAGAAGAAGAATTAGAACAAGAGGTAATCATATAGCTGCCTTAAGACCTGACTCTACTTCACCCAAGAACACAAGAAAGATGATGATTGACTACAAGACTTTGGAGTATATCAGGACCTTAAGAGAATCACACTACAGACTAGGGAAAGCTAAAATTAAGCCTTTACTGGATAGGTACTGCAAGAAAGAAAACCTCCCAACCTTAAGTCAAGCAAAGATTGGGAGGATTATTAAGAGATACTCTTTATTCTATCAAAAACAGACAAAGATCTACCACAATCCAGATTCAGGATATGCAAGAAGAAAGAAGACTAAAAGAAAAAGAGTTAAATATGCTCCCAAGTGTAAACATTTGGGATATGTTCAAATGGATACCTTGGTTAAGTTTACTGATGGTGTTAGATATTATCTTTATTCTGCTATTGATATTCATGGCAAATTTGCCCTCTCCCTGCCTTACAAGAGGGCAAATGCCAGAAATACCCTAGATTTTTTTAAGAAGTTAGAATTAGTAATCCCTTACCAAATTACCTCTGTTCAAACAGATAATGGATCGGAGTTCTTGGGAGATTTTGAACAATATCTCAAACAAAAGAAAATCAAACATTTTTTTATATACCCCAGGTGTCCAAGAATAAATGGTGTTATTGAAAGATATCAGAGATCTCTCAAAGAAGAATTCTTAAACCCCAATCTTCATCTCGTCTGCCACCCAAAAGCTTTTAGTGACAGACTGGCTCAATATTTGATATTCTATAATACACAAAGAGTCCACCAGTCTCTAAACTATGAGACACCAGTGGATTACCTTATCAAGAAAGGAGGAATGTCGAAAATGTATCGAGCGCGTACATTTTATTGATTTTTTCCCGTTTTTTGGGTAAAATCACTGCTTATGTCCGAAAGAAAAGTTTATCAACAGTTGGGCGATTTAATTAAGAACGAAGGTGTTGGCGATGGTGTGGTAGAGCTTGTGGGTGATGGTGGTAAAAAATATGTAGTCTCGCAGGGTAAAAATGGTGCTATTGTCGTCTCGGGTAGTAACCAGGAGAACATAGTTCTACCCGATGATCAACAA
>Ga0078972_1012465_pt1 | contig 14601 bp, 15 predicted proteins | sample YelNatPaOPGAMG01_FD_67568 | JGI IMG/M metagenome (GOLD analysis project Ga0078972, IMG submission 67568) | Hot spring thermophilic microbial communities from Obsidian Pool, Yellowstone National Park, USA - OP-RAMG-01 (SPADES assembly) (version 2) | ecosystem: Environmental > Aquatic > Thermal... | reverse complement strand
TTTTTTCTCCCATTGATGCTTATTGCCAAAGGCAGAGGAGAGGATTAAGGTGAGGGTGAAGATGGAATAAGTGTTGGATACCCCTCACCCCAGCCCTCTCCCACAAGGGGAGAGGGAAAGTTTTATTTTGACACTATTATTTTTATTCTTGGATAGGGGAACATTATAGTTTTGCAGTTACATGTGACATCTTAGCTTTACAATAACAAATTTTAAAAAATCTATTGACAAATTCAAATTTCCATATTATAAAATTGTTAGACCATCATTTGAAATAATTAAAATAATTAAATTAATTCTGTTAGTTAAATTTTATATGAAAAAGGATGTTTTTAGCACTTATGAAGTAAGCAAATACTGTCAGGTTGAAATACAGACAGTTATTGACTGGATAAAACAGGGAATCCTTCCTGCATTTAGAACTCCAGGTGGCCACCGCAGAATTCTGAAAAAAGATTTAATAAATTTTCTTAAAAAGTATAACATGCCTATCCCCTCAGACCTTATAGAGAACACAAAAAAGAAAATACTTATTGTAGATGATGATATATTTATAGTTAAATTGCTTACACAACTATTAAAAAGAATTAAACATCCAATCCAGATTTTTACTGCTAAAGATGGATTTGAAGCAGGTAAGTTAATTGTTGTTGAAAAACCAGATTTAGTGATATTGGATATTTTATTGCCCGGGCTTGATGGATTTGAAATTTGTAGAAAAATAAAATCAAATAAAGAAACAAAAGACATGAAAATAATTGCCATTACTGGCTATGACAAACCTGAATATAAAAAGAAAATATTAGAATGTGGAGCTGATGCATATTTTATTAAGCCACTCAATATAGAACTTTTGGCTGAAAAAATTTTATATTTACTTGCTTTGAAACAAGAAAAAAAACTTAAAGTTGGAGTTTAGAGGAAATAAAAACTTTAAAAATTAATATAGGAGAAAAAGAAATGGCAGAGCAAATCCAGAAAGATGCAGATAAACTTTCAGAACTTCAGATGGTTGTTGCACAATTAGGGGAAGAAGAATATGGTATACCAATACTGCAGATTCAGGAAATTGCCCTTATGACAAATATAACTAAAATATCAGGTATGCCGTCTTTTGTTAAAGGAGTGATAAATCTTAGAGGTAAAATTGTCCCCGTTATTGACCTTAGAGAAAGATTTGGTTTTGAAAAAAAAGAATACACCGATAAAACAAGAATAGTTATTGTTCAGATAGAAAAACAGTCAGTTGGACTTATTGTTGACAGTGTAAGTGAAGTAATCAGAATTAAATTGAGTGATATTGATTCAGTTCCTTCTACTATTTCTCAGATTGGTGAGGAGTATATTAATGGAGTTGCTAAGGTTGGTAATAATAAGTTGATAATTTTATTAAATATAGAAAAATTATTAGGTGAACTGGATAAGGTTTCAGTTAAGAAAATTTCTGAAAGTAGAAAAGAGTAAATTAAAACAATAAAATGTCTGGAGGAAAAAATGGGTAAAAAAAGAATAGCCATTCTTGAAGATGATGTAGAATTTCGTAAGTTATTAACAAAGATTTTTCAAAAAGAAGGATTTGAAGTAATGAGTGCTGGTGCAGGAATTGACATAGTGAATGATATTGTAAAAAATAAACCAGATTTAATAATTCTTGATTTAGCATTGCCTTATCTTTCCGGCGATGTTGTTATAGATGCTTTTCATAAAAAAGATGTTGCAACAGGTGTGCCTGTAATAATAGTTTCAGGAAAAGAAGAAAAAGAGATAGAAGAAGCGGTAAAAAAAATTGGCGCAGTAGCATATATGAAAAAACCTGTTAAAGATATAAATAAACTTATTGAGTTGGTAAAAAAACATATCAAAAAATAATATAGTGAAAAATGGAGGCTTTTCATATGAAGAGAATAATTATTTTTTTAGGTTTGATTTTTTTTGCCTTTTGGTGTTGTTTTGCTGAACAGGCAAAAGTAGCAATTGTTCTTAGTTCAGATATTGAGCCCTACAGAATAGCTTTACGTGGTTTTGATGACTATTTCAAAGAGAAAAAAATGACTCTGTCTGTTTCTGAATACAATTTGCAAAAAGAGGATGCTTCTGCAGTTTTTTCAAAAATAAAAAATGAAAAGCCAAATATAATTCTGACTGTTGGTACAAAAGCAACAAAAGAAGCCAAAGATAAGATAAATGATATTCCAATTATTTTTTCAATGATTTTGGACCCATCTGAATTTACAGGTCCAAAAGCAACAGGCGTTTCATTGAAAATTCCACCTGAGATGGAAATTAAAATACTGAAATCAATTATTCCTAAGGTTAAAAAGATTGGTGTAATTTATTCTAAAGAAAGCCAGGCAGATGTAAACAAAGCAACACTTTCCTGTCAATCTCTTAATCTGGAACTGGTTAGTACAAAGGTTGAATCTGAAGAGCAGGTTCCAAAAGCAATTCGTGATATTATAAAAAATATTGATGCTCTATTTATGATTGCGGATTCTGTTGTTTATACTAAAAATTCAACTCAGGATATTTTACTTACCACTTTGAGAGAAGGCATCCCTGTGTTTGGGATTTCACCTCAATATGTTAAAGCGGGCGCTGTCTTCTGTCTGTCCTGCGATTATGAAGACATCGGAAAACAAACTGGAGAGATAGCTTTAAAAGTATTGTCAGGAACAAGTCCTTCAGATATTCCTGTAAATTATCCACGCAAGACCCTTCTTTTTCTGAATTTAGTAACTGCTCAAAGAATTGGAATAGAAATTCCAAAGGAAATTTTAGATAAAGCAAAGGAGGTATACAAATGAAAGTATCATATAAGTTTGTTTTAATTACTTCAATTTTAATTATTTTGACTTCATTTACATTAAGTTTCTTCTTTATCAGGCATCAGATAAATAATATTAAAATAGAGCAGAAAAGTCGGGCAGATGCTCTTGCAAGAAATATTGCATATAGTGCAGAGTATGCGGTATTGACAAAGAATTATGAGCAGCTTAATAACATTGTTACTGGCATAATGAGAGAAAAAGATATAATCTGGGTTGAAATTAAGGATAAAGATGGGAACATTCTTTTTTCAAAAGGAGAAAAAATAAAACCATTTTATGAAACATCAGCAGATGTTGTTACAAAAAAAATAGCAAGAGAAAAAGAGGAATTACTTTTTTCTGAAACGCCTGTTGAAGAAAAAGCACAAGAAGAAAAAATTGGCACTGTTTATCTTGCATTAACTCTCAAAGAGATGTACAAAAGAGTTGATAGAGCGAAATACGAAGCAATTCTAATTACATTATTAGTTATTTTTATCAGCATTGGAATAATTTATTTGGCTTTTAAAGAGATATTCAGGAATCTTCAACTTATTATTAGTCAAATTAAAGAAACTACAGAAAAAACTGTTCAATCTACAGAACAGATGGCAGCAACAACACAACAGTCAACTATTTCTCTGAGTCAGTTATCAAATGCTATGACACAGATAGCAAATACAATTGCACAGGTTACACAAAGTGTGCAGGTTTTTTCAACTAATATTCAAAATACTAACACATCTGTTCAAAAAGGAAATGAGTTGTTACTTCAGGTAATAGACAAAACAAAACAGGTAAAATCAACAACTGATAATTCTGTAAAAATTATCAGTGAATTGGCACAAAAAACATCTCAAATAGGTGAAATTGTAAATGTAATAAGTAAGATTGCTGACCAGACTAATTTATTGAGTTTGAATGCTGCCATAGAGGCTGCTCGTGCAGGAGAAGCAGGAAGAGGGTTTGCAGTTGTTGCTGATGAGGTTAGAAAACTTGCAGAAAATTCATCAAAAAGTGCAGGAGAAATTGCAAAACTGATAGAGACCATTCAGTCAGATATGTATAAAGTGACTGAAATTTCTATAACCGCAGCGAAACAGGTTCAGGAAAACGTAGTTTATAGTTCTGAAATAGAAAAAACATATGAAATAATTAGAAAAGCAATACAAAATATAGCAACTGAGGTTGACCAGATTGCTGCGTCAACAGAAGAAGTTTCAGCAAATACAGAAGAGGTCTCTGCAACAAGTCAACAACAGACCGCAGCAAACGAAGAAATTTCTGCAACAGCACAGAATATTGCAGAATCGGCCAAAAATTTACAGCGACTTGTGGAAAAATTTAAAATTTAAATATGGAAATTTTAAGTAAAGATTCAGAAATAAAAGATTCAGAAATAGCAGAATTAAAATTCTTGATGAATAAAATTTATAATGAAATAGGTTTTGATTGCAGGCATTATCCTGTTCGTTTTATTCAGCGACGGATAATGACTCGTATGATGGCCTGTAAAGTAAATTCTTATTTAGATTATTTTAATATACTGAATGAAAATAAAAATGAATGGAAAGAATTAGTAGATGCTTTAACAATAAATGTTACTCAATTTTTCCGTGATTCTTCTGTCTGGGAAGCATTACAAAATCGTGTATTACCAGAAATTATTCAAAAAAAAAACAACTCAGACAACAAAATAATAAAGATATGGTCTGCAGGATGTTCTTCAGGAGAAGAACCATATTCCATCTCTATATTGTTGAAAGAAACATTGCCAGATATTTTTTTTTATACCATTTATGCATCTGACATTGATGAAGATGCTCTGATTAAAGCAAAAGAAGGTATTTATAATATAAGGTCGTTAATAAATATAGATAGAGAAAGATTTACAAAATATTTTACCAGGCATGATAAAGATACTTACAAAATTTCTGATGAAATTAAAAGGAAGGTTATATTTTTAAAGCATGATATATTTGAGAAGACATCTTTTTTGTTGGGATTAGATATTATTTTTTGTCGTAATGTTATGATTTATTTTACACCAGAAAAAAAAGAAGAAGCACTAGAAATATTCTACAATTCCTTAAATGATATGGGATTACTTGTTCTTGGTAAATGTGAAGTTATCGTTACAAAAAAAGGGGTTGAAATGTTTTCTTTATATGATTTAAAAGAACATATTTATGTTAAAAAAATTAATTAAAAATATATGGAGGTAAAAATGAAAGTAATGATTGTAGATGATTCAAGATTTATGCGTTTGACTTTAAGAAACATGTTGGAACATGAAGGAAAATATGAAGTTATTGGTGAAGCAGATAATGATGTTTCAGCAGTAGCTAAATACAAGGAATTAAAACCGGATGTAGTTACAATGGATATAATTATGCCGATTGAATCAGGTTTAAGAGCAGTTAAAGAGATAGTTGAATTTGACCCGAATGCAAAAATTATTATGGTATCAGCAATGGGACAGGAAAAGATTGTTGAAGAGGCAATAAATCTTGGAGCAAAAGGATTTGTTGTTAAACCAATAGTTCCACAAAAATTGTTTGAAGCAATAGATAAAGTAATGAAAGGTTAAAATCATATGATTAAAGTTCTTGTTGTTGATGATTCTTCATTTATGAGAAAATTTATATCACAGATAATTACAAAAGACCCTGAGATTACTGTAGTGGGCACTGCAGAAAATGGTATGGAAGCACTTGAAAAAATTAGAACAATTAAACCGGATGTAGTGACAATGGATATAATTATGCCTGTCCCGGATGGCATCTGGACATTAGAAGAAATTATGAAACAGAATCCTTTACCTGTAATTATTGTCAGTTCGGTTGCAGAAAAAAACTCAGAAATACTTAAAGAGGCATATTTATTAGGAGTTGCAGATGTTGTTTTAAAACCGGAAAATCCACAGGAGATATATAAGGTTTCTCAAGAGTTAGTAAGTAAAATAAAAACAGTGGCAAAAATAGACAAATCACGACTTATAACTCAAAAGAGAGTTCTTTCAGTAGATACTATTAAGTTAATACAGTCAAAAGCAAACTCAGTTGTAGCAATTGGTTCTTCTGCAGGAGGTCCTGTTGTCTTAAAAGAAATTTTGCCAAAATTTAATAAGGACTTTCCCGCAGGAATTATTGTCGTTCAACATATGCCTCAGCAGTTTCTCATATCATATGTAGAATCTCTTAAGAAATTATGTCCTCTTCCTGTAAAAATTGCTCAGAAGGGTGATATTATTCAAAGAAATAGAATATTGTTTTCACCTGGAGATGCAACTATAGAATTAAATAGAACAAAAAAAGGTGTAGTTGTTAGCATAATAAAACCACCAGCGAAAATTCAACCAGATATAGATACAGTATTTGCTTCTTGTGCAAATGTGTTTGGTAAAGGAACTATTGGCGTTGTGCTTTCTGGTATGGGAGAAAGTGGTGTTAGTGGAGCAAAAGCAATAAAAGCAGTTGGTGGGAAGATAATTGCTGAGGATGAATTAACAGCAGGTATTTTTGGTATGCCACAGGCAATAATAAAAGAAAATTTAGCAGATTTTATTTTGCCATCGTATTATATACCCAGAATAATAAATGATATATTTGTTAGTAAAAGCAAGAATATTCTTCAAATTAAAAAAGAAGGTTTTTATGTGATAGGATGGATTTTGCAGAATTGTGTAAAGTTTATTATGGAGAAATATGGTAAAGATACAATGGATAGAATATACAAACTATCATCCGGGGAATTAAAAAAAACAATAGAAAAGGGTTTTTCTGAAAAGGAAAGTTATCCTGCGAGAATATATTTGGAGTTCTATCAAAAAGTTGATGAGGTTCTTTCTGCTATTAATAATAAAATTCTTGAGGAACTTGGTACTATTGAATTAAAAACAGTTATTGAGATGTATAATTGTTATGTCTTTTTTAGACATGATAACAATAATTTTCAGCAGCTTTATAATTTCTTAATAAATTTAACTGATATTATTTTTCATGGGATGTCTGGTGAGATAGTTGAAATAGACTCCAAAAAAAATAGTGGTATTTTTATTCTTAGGAATGAAATTTTTTCAGAAGAAAATTCACAAAAAATCAATAGAGATACAACTATAGGATGGATAAAAGGAATATTTGAAAAACTCAAAATTGATACGGGTAATTTAAGAATAAATTCAGAATTTGGCAAAGACAAAAAAGGTCCTTATATTAAGTTTTTAGTAAATTATTAATTAACATGGTAGATGAATTTGATGCAAATCAATTTAAGGAAATTTTTGTTTCAGAAGCAAAGGAACATCTTTCTGTTATGAATTCAGCTCTTCTTTCTCTTGAGAAAAATCCGCAGGATACTTCTTTGTTAAATGAAATTTTCCGTGTTGCTCATACACTTAAAGGTATGTCAGCGACTATGGGTTTTGATAAAATTACTGAACTTACACATAATATGGAAGATGTGTTAGAGAAATTTCGAAGTGGCAAACTTGTTGCGTCAAAAGAAACAGTAAATATTCTCTTTGAATGTTTTGATATTCTGGAATTACTTATTGAAGAAGTATCTACAGGAGAAAATAAAGGAATAGAAATTAACTATCTATTAGAAAAATTGAAAGAAATAAATAATAGTATTACTACTGAATCTACGGATGCAGAGATAAAGTGTAAAACTGATGAAAAAAAGACAGAAGAAGGCACTGCTGATACAAAATTTATTAAAGGTTTGCCAGGTGGAACTCAAACTATTCGTATAAAAACAGAGCAACTTGACAAACTTATGAATCTTGTAGGAGAACTTGTTATTGCTAAGGCAAGGGTTGATGAAATATCTAAAAAAGAACAATTAGCAGAACTTTCAAGTGCTCTTAGTCAGATGAGTCGTATTACGATTGATTTACAGGAAGATGTCCTGAAAACAAGAATGATTCCTGTATCTTACATTTTTAATTGTTATCCGAGAATGGTTAGAGATTTGGCTTATCGTCTTAATAAAGAAATTGAATTTGTTATGTCAGGTACAGATATAGAGTTAGACCGTGTCTTGCTTGACCAGATAAATGAACCACTTGTTCATATTTTAAGAAATGCTGTTGACCATGGGATAGAATTACCTGAAGTAAGAAAAAGTTTAGGCAAACCTACAACAGGAGTGATTAAACTTACTGCTAGAAGAGAAAAGGGCTACGCCTGGATAGAAGTTACAGACGATGGCAAGGGTATGGACCCTGAAGAAATTAGACAGAAAGCATTAGAAAAAGGGATAATAACTCCAGAACAGGCACTATCAAAAGAAGAAATTTTTATGTTAATATGTCATCCTGCATTTTCTACCGCTAAGGAAATAACGGATATATCGGGTCGCGGTGTTGGTATGGATGTTGTGAAAAATCTTGTTGAAGCATTTAATGGCAAACTTGAAATAAGGTCAGAAAAAGGAGTGGGGTCAACTTTTATTTTACATTTGCCGCTTAGTCTGGCAATAATTCAGGCATTGCTGGTTAGAGTAGCAAATGAAATTTATGCTATACCGTTTACAAATGTAAATGAAATTACAAGGATTGAAAAAGAATATGTTAAAACAGTTGCAAAAAGAGAGGTTTTGGTCTTAAGAGATGAAGTTATTCCTTTGATTAATATTGGCAAATATTTTGAAATTGTAGACAGGACTAATATAGATTCAAATAACTATGCAGTTATTGTAGAAACAAGAAATAAAAAAATAGGTTTAATAGTAGATAAAGTTATTAATCAGCAGGAAATAGTTGTAAAGACACTATCAGAAGTTGTCAAAAATGCAAGATTTTTTAGTGGTGCAACTATACTTGGTGATGGGAGAGTTGTATTAATCATTGATATAACTGCATTGTGTGAAAGTTTTGGAATTGGAGTTTCAAATAAATCCAATTCATAGGAGAAGTTATATGGAAAGAAAAGAAATATTAGTAGTGGATGACGATGAAAGTGTATTAGAGTTTTTACAGATAGGATTAGAGTCGTCAGGTTATAAAGTTACAACTGCCTCAACAGCGACAGAAGCCCTTGGTAAATTAAAATCAACACCTGGGGGTTTTCCAGTGATTTTAACAGATATAATGATGTCCGGAATAGATGGAATAGAATTTCTTCGCATTATAAAGAAGGATTATCCTGATACACTTGTGATTATGCTTACTGCAAATATGTCTCTTGAATTGGCAATAAAATCGTTAAATGAAGGTGCTTTTGGGTATCTTACTAAACCAATTCGCATGGATGAGTTAAAAGCGACAATAAGGAACGCCTATGACAGATATATTCTTATTCAGGAGAATAAGGAATTGATGGAAGAACTCAGGAAGGCGAAGGAATACCATGAGACAATAGTAGAGAATATGGTTCACACAGTTATAGCGACAGATGCAGAAGGCAGAATAAAAAGAATTAACAAGGCGATGGAGAATTTGCTTGGTTATAAAGAGGAAGAACTTGTTGGGAAATCATTAGAAGATATATTCAGTCAAGAATTCAAACAAACATCTTTGAAAGATATGATAAAAGAGGGAAGGGTAAAGGACTTTCCGGTGAGTTTTAGGACTAAGGATGGTAAAGAAATAAAATTGTTTTTTACAGGTACTGTTATGAAGGATACAAAAGGTAAAGTTATAGGTTTTCTTGGTACACTTCAGAAAAAATAAAATGGAACAGTTAACAGAATTTCAACTTGATGCATTAAAAGAAATATGTTCTATAGGTGCGGGTAATGCAGCAACTGTAATTTCTCAGATGGCAAAAAGGAAGATAGATATGAGTTTTCCAAACATTGAAATAATTCCTGCTGAAAAAATAATTGATAATATAGGTAGACCACAAGAAGTTATTGCTGGTGTTTATTGTAAGACAGTGGGGGATTTTTCTAGCGGATTTTTGCTGACATTTTCAAAGGAAAGCGCTTTTATTCTGGTAGATATTTTACTGAACAGGCACATTGGTAAAACAAAAGCACTCGGTGAATTAGAGAAGTCAGCATTACAGGAAATGGGTAATATAATTATAGGAGCATTTGTAAACGCTTTATCAAAAATAGTAAATAGACCTTTCTTTATATCTGTCCCAAAAATTGCATTTGATATTACCAGATCTGTTTTTGATTTTTTATTGATAGAATTAGTAAAAATTGTTGAAAAAGCAATAGTTATGGAAATAGTTTTTTATGATGTATCCAAAACAATTCATGGAAAATTTTTTATCTTATTAGATATTGAATCACTTGAATTTTTGTTTTCAGCAATTAAATTGAAATAATTTTCTGGAGGAAAAAATGACAGAAATCAACAACGAAGCATTTTCTTTGATAGAACTTGATACATTGCGAGAAATCATTAATATGGGCACAGCGTATTCTGCAACATCACTGTCTAAACTGATAGACAAAACAATACTGGTAAATGTTCCCAGAGTGGATATAGCACCTATAAAAAAAGTGCCTGAATTGTTAGGCGGTTCTAATTTATCAATCGTGGGCTTATATTTCAAATTTTATGGAAATATAGACGGTAAAATATTTATATTTTTTGAAAAAGAAACAGCAGAACTTTTAGTAAAATATCTTACTGCAAATATGACTTTTTCTAATGTATCTGAACAAAAAGAAATTGAGAAGTCGGCATTGATGGAACTTGGTAATATTTTAGCCAACTCTTACCTTAATGCTATAGCAGAAATGATGGATATTAAAATACTTTTATCTATTCCCTATTATTCATCAGATATGCTTGGAGCAGTAATTGATTTCATGTTAATAGAGATTGCAAAATTTACAGATTATGCGCTGCTTTTGAATACAGTAATTGAGTCACCGGAGATAAAAATTGCTGGAAATTTTATAATATTTCCTGAGAGAGAGTCGTTTGAAAAAATATTTAAGAATGTAGGAATTGAATAATTCAATGACAACAAAAGAGGATGGTAAAACATTACCAGTAGAAATTGCTGATTTTAAGGTAGCAAAAAATTCAGCAGTTTTAGAAACAACAAGTTTGGGTTCATGTGTGGGTATTGTTTTATATGACCCTGTTAATAAAATTGGTGGATTGGCACATATATTGTTGCCAGATAGTTCTATTTCAAAAGCCCAGACAAGTTCTCCTGCAAAATTTGCTGATACAGGAATAAGAGCAATGATTGAAGAAATGATAAAACTCGGTGGACAAAAAAATTGTTTTAGGGCAAAGATTGCTGGTGGTGCTAATATGTTTGAATCTGTTTTACCAGATCCCTGTATGGCGATTGGAGAAAGAAATGTAGAAGCGGTCAAAAAGGTCCTGGCAGAAGAAAAAATTCCTATTGTAGGGGAAGATACAGGCAAAAATTATGGTAGAACATTGATTTTTTATATAGAAACAGGTAAAGTCATAGTTAAATCAGCTCAATATGGTACAAAAGAAATTTAGTTTTCAGGAGAAAGAAAAATGGTAAAAGTTTTAGTAATTGACGATTCAAGATTTTTTCAACAGGAAATGGATTTTCAACTTAGACATGCTGGATATGAAGTAATAGTTGCTGATAATGCCTACAAAGGAGTAGAACTTGCAAAAAAAGAAAGACCGGATATAATTATTCTTGATTTAGTAATGCCAGAAGTTGACGGTCTTGTTGCATGTTTAAATTTAAAAAGTAATTCTAGAACGAAAGATATCCCTGTAATAATGTGTACTTCTTATTCTAATACTGAGAATGCAGAAAAAGCAATTGAATCAGGTGCAGTAGGATTTATTAGCAAGCCAGTTGACATTAATCTATTAAAGGTAAAGATTCAAAGAATCTTAGGAGCAGAACATGGCTAAGATACTTATTGCTGAAGATTCTGATATGATGAGAAAAATTGCAAAAATGTCACTTGAAAAAGGTGGTCATATTGTGATTGAAGCAAAAAATGGTCTTGAAGCGGTAGAACTGGCAAAGAAAGAATTACCACAGGTTATACTTCTTGATGCAGAGATGCCTGAAATGGATGGCTGGGAAGCATGTAAAACAATAAAATCAAATTCACAGACAGCAAATATACCTGTTTTGATGTGTACCGGCCATGACCTTTCTGAAGAACAGGAACAGTTAAAAAAAGTTGGCGCAGCAGGTTATATCCCAAAACCATATCAGTCAGCACAGATGCTTGAGAAAGTTTCTCAGGTTTTGAAATGAATATATAAATTATGATATGGAAAAAAGGCACAACAATTATTTTTTGTTTATTTTTATGTGCTGTTGTATGGTCAGCGCCAGACCCTGTTACTAATTTAACCGCACTTACAGGAATATACAAGGGCTATATAAACCTTATCTGGACCTACCCCGGACCTGAACAACTGCCTGCAGGTAGCAAATATGAAATCCAGAAATCTACTTATGAGACAGTTATCTGGAGCACAGGAACTATTGGAAATATTATTATTTCTACAGGTCCTGTTAATCTGAGTGAGGAACAAACCTGGACAATAACAGGTCTTATTCCGGGTGCAACTTATTTCTTTAGAATATGGACAAGCAGTGGCACTGAAGAACAACCATGGTCTGAAATTTCAAACGGTGCAACAAATTATGCAAAACCAAATCAGCCACCTTCCTCTTTTGATGTTATTTCACCTAAAGATAATATAATAGTTTCAACCCTTCTACCTGCCTTTGTCTGGTCTGTTTCAACTGACCCTGATGAAATTGTTGGAGATACAGTTACTTACAGAATAGAATATTCAAGCACAGATTTTGTTACATTTATCTCTTCAGAAAATTTAACAAACACTTCTTTTATACCTGAAGAGAACTTAATAGAAAATGCAACTTACTGCTGGAGGGTCTTTGCAGTTGATTTAGATTCCACAGAAACACAAAGTACAAACATTGGCATATTCAGAGTAAATTCTACAAGTGAGCCACCAAGAGATTTTAATTTAATATGGCCTGAACATAATAAAATATTGGCTGTTGCTTCAACATATTTTTACTGGCAGAACAACGGAGACCCTGACCCTGACGATTACATAGTTGAATATAAAATTCACTGGTCAAAATATCCTGATTTTAAGCCGTCAGAAACCACAGGTATTACTTCTGTCAGTTCTTTTTCTGTAACTGATTTAGTTGATAACACAACTTATTACTGGAAAGTTATTGCAAAAGATACCGCAGGTTTAACAAGACAATGTTCTTCAACCTTTACAGTGAAAGTTGATTATATAAATTCACCGCCAGGCAGTTTTAGTTTATTGACTTCAAGTGGCGTGGTGAGTTCAACAACTCCTGTATTTAACTGGCAACAGGCACTAGACCCAGACCCCTGGGATTTGGTTTATTACAAGATAATAATTTCCTCTGACAATTTTAATACAAAATATTCTTCTGTAGTATTTAGCCCTACATTTACTCCGGATTTTGGTTTAGAAGAAAATGCAGTTTATAGATGGTATGTTATAGCAATAGATACAATAACAGACCAGAATGTTCCAACAAAAGGTGCAGAGACCTGTTCATCAACCTGGACAGTTAAAATAAATTCACAGGAAGAGCCGCCTTATAATGTTTTCTTATCCTCACCTGCTGATAAGTCAATAGTTTTGACACAGAGGCCAACATTTTACTGGACCTGTTCAGGAGACCCTGACCCTGAAGATATTGTAAAATACACAATATATTATTCAAGCACAAATTTTGTTACAACAATATCTTCTGGCGGGCTTGTTTTTTCTTCATTTACACTTTTGACAAATCTGGTAGAAAATGCAACATACTGGTGGTATGTTGAAGCGAAAGATAAGACAGATAATAAAGTTTTTTCATCTACCTGGACTTTTAGGGTAAATGCTTTGAATACTCAGCCATTCAGTTTTTCTCTTACAGTTGGTAGCGGTATTGTAAATACACAGACACCGCAGTTTCAATGGTCTTCGGCATCCGACCCTGACCCTGGAGATGTAATTACCTATGATTTATATTTATCAACAAAGGCAGATTTTAGTGTGTTTATCTCTTCATTAGGTATTTTAACTACTTATTATACCCATTCAACAAATCTACAGGAAAATGCCACATACTGGTGGTATGTTGTGGCAAATGACAATAGTGTTTTGGGAAATTCTCAGCGGGTAAGTAATTCTACCTGGACGATAAGAATAAATGCTAATCCAGAACCGCCATTGCCATTTAGTTTAATCTTTCCACAGAATAATAAGATTTTAACTGTTAGTGCAACAACCTTTGTCTGGGAACAAGCAATTGACCCTGACCCCGGGGATTATATAAGGGACTATAAGTTTCAGGTTGGTACTGATATAGGTTTTGTTTTAGGTTTATTTGTTTCTTCAGAAGGAGTAAAAGTTAGTTCTTATTATGTCTCTGGACTTGCAGAAAACACAACATATTATTGGCGGGTGATTGCTTATGATAACAACAACTATGACCGTATAGTTGGCACTTATACTGTTCGTGTAGATACTACAAATTCTCCACCGAAAAGTTTTAATTTATCAACTTCCAGTGGAGTAGTTAACACAAAGCGTCCTTTATTTAGTTGGGAAGCGGCTGCTGATGACGACCCCTGGGATAGCGTGTATTACAAAATAATTTTATCATCAACAAATTTTGATACAGGTTATTCATCATTTGTTTTCAAAACACAATTTACACCAGATTTTGATTTGGTAGAAAATGCAGTTTATAGATGGTATGTTATAGCAATAGATACAATAACAGACCAGAATGTTCCAACAAAAGGTGCAGAGACCTGTTCATCAACCTGGACAGTTAAAATAAATTCACAGGAA
>Ga0078972_1012464_pt1 | contig 14606 bp, 18 predicted proteins | sample YelNatPaOPGAMG01_FD_67568 | JGI IMG/M metagenome (GOLD analysis project Ga0078972, IMG submission 67568) | Hot spring thermophilic microbial communities from Obsidian Pool, Yellowstone National Park, USA - OP-RAMG-01 (SPADES assembly) (version 2) | ecosystem: Environmental > Aquatic > Thermal... | reverse complement strand
GGTTCAAATCCCACCCCCCGCACCATTGATTCTCAATTCCATGCTTAAGCCCCTTAACAATCTTCTCCAGCTCATCGCATCTACCAATAAGCTTAGACCTCTTCTTCTTGGCTTCGGGGTCGTACCACTCTTTGTAGAGATAGTAATATGTAGCATCCTTATACCTAACTTTCTTAACTCGATAGAATGGGGACATAAGCCCACTCATATTTTCCACACCATGGCTCAGATATATAAGGCTTGATACGAGGTATGAATACTGCATAATGACTGTGGTAAAGATTAGGTTTGCAAGGACTTCTCTAATTTAATTCTTCCATACCTAATGATGTTGAGCGCTTCAGCAACTGGTAGACCCATCCTCCGAATAATTGGTGCGCGATCCCCGTAGAGCTTGAAGAACACATACCTGTTTATGGGCCTGGCCCTCTTAATATCGTCTCGTGGTATATACCACTTGCTCCACTCTGGGAAACCTATTCTGCAGTCTGGGAACTCCATGAGTATCCCGTCGCCTATCAGCTTCCTCAGAACACCTTTGAGCTTCTGATCACTTATGCAATATCCTCGATCATGGAGAGCGTTCCAGAGCTCTATAAACCTCAATGGCTTTCCAATGCTTTTCAGGATCTCCAGAATCATTGGCTTATACTCCTCATCATTTGGCCTTGCTTTAAGCTCAACATCTAGCCGAGCCATGGCGCCACACCCACCCCCCGTTCCTCACAAACACAATGTAGCCATCTCTCTTCTCAACAAAAACTCTATCAATGCGCCTCTTAGTGAAGCACCTGGGACACTTAAACACATAGTCTATAAAGAGCCTCCTGTTGTTCATATCGAGAACCCTCTCTATCCTGAAGCCCATTTCAGAGCCGCACCTAGGACACCTCAACTGCACCACCTCACATGCGTGGGAGGTTCCTAGCCACAAGCTCCATCTTAACCCTCTCAAGATGCATTAGGAGCCCTCTGTAGATGCTTTCAGCAAAATCGTGAACTCTACTTGTATCGGGGACTAGAACAACTGTTACCCCCACCAGCTTGCCTCCATCTCCCTGAACCTCTATAAACATGAGCTTCTCGAAACCGCTATCAGTTGCCTTAAGTATTGCTTGGAGTCTGGGGCTCTTCCTAATGAATGGATAAGTAAGCAGGGATCCATCTGGAAGCACAATACTCAGCTTTACGCAATCACCAGGATCGAGCTGCTTGCACAGAGCGTCGTAGTACTGTAGAGCGGCATCATCATTGCCTAGAACAGCAACCCAACCGCTTCTCAGAAGAGACTCGATAACAGCTAGGATTGCTTCAAGCATAGTATGTCACCTGACCTCCTCATTCAATCCTTTGCCAAGAATCTCGCTCTCGATGTACTGGGGGAGGCGCTCTATGAACTTGGCTTTCTCTGCCAAATCCTTTGCTCTAAGTATCTCTGCTAAGCAACCCTCTATTGTTGTATAAACATCTATTTCTATTATGTCCTCGTTGTAGAGACTTCCCAGCGCTTTCCTGAGCTTGTCGTTCATCTTAGCAAAGTATATGACGTCGCCTGGCTCAGGCGGTATAACAACCCTTACAAACTCCTTGGGGTTGTCGTAGTACCTGCCAATGAGCTCCATTACGCACTGCTCATTGTCATCCACAGGCGAAACAAGTATGTAGTCTTCGTGAAGCAACTTCCTAATGAGCTCAACAACCCTCCTATACCCCTTAAGCTTCCTGTCCTCACCACCCTTTCTGAAGATGCTTCTAATCTTATTGAGCACCACGCTAGATCACCAGAACCTCTTTCTCCAGCTTTGGCTTTTGCTCTGGCTTTGCAGGTGCGGGCACTAGCCCTGCCCCCTCAACACTTGGAAGCCTTGGTAGCGGAGGCTTTGCAACAACAGTTTCAGTGCCAGTCTCTATTACTGTTGGTGTTGTTGGTGGTGGGGCTGGGGTGGCTGTTGCTATCGTTATCGGCACAGTGATGGTGTAGGTAATGACTATGGGGATAGTGACAACAGATACAGTGCCAGTCTCTGAGACTGTTGCTATAACTGTTGTTGTTGTAACAACAACAAATGTGGTGCTCTGTGTAGCGACTACTGGAACAGTTTCAGTCCTGTGGATAGCTCTCTCAGTTAGTTGCTGGATCCTGGTTAACGCAGTTGGCTGTGTAACGATTTGAGGAGCCACCACCTCAACAGCTCTTGTAGATACTACAGGCACTGTCTCTGCTCTGTGTATCGGCACCTCAGCTAGCGATTTGGTCATTGTGATAGCTGTTGGCTGTGTGAGGATAGCTGGCGCAACAGTCTCAACAATCCTTGTAACAACATAAGGAGCAGTTTCAGTCCTGTGTATCGGTTTCTCAACCAGTGTCTGGGTGTCAACAATGCTTGTTGGCACCACCCTCATAACCCTAGCAACAGTTTCAACAGTTCTTGTAACAACATAAGGAGCAGTTTCAGTCCTGTGAATGGGCTTCTCAGCCATCGGCACAGTCTCAACAACATTTGTGAAGATGGTTCTCGTAATGTTGAAAACTGTTTCAATAGTCCTTGTGGCAACAGCTCTCTCCACAACCAGCCTATTGATGGGCACTATCCTCAGGTTTGTTGGTGTGAGACCCCTCTCAACAATGCTTTGAAGAGCTGTGCTTGCAACTGCTGCTGGTATGAGGAGAGATGCACGTACAAAGCTTGTGCTAGGGTTGTAAACAATTATCGGGTACACATCAACACCTCTAAGCATAGACATCAATGCAGACTCAATGTAGCTCATTAGCGCAGGGTCACTCCTAAGAATAGACATGGTCTCAGGTTTGAACTCTACCCCCAATAATTGAGCAACTCTAGGTACACCACCACCTTCTGGATGCTCCCTTATCTGCCTCAGAACATCTATATGCGTCTTGACTGCATTGAAAAGCTTCTTAAGGTCTTCGACTAGTGCTAGATAAGCATCTTGAGACATGTACTTCTCTATGAAGACTGTGTTGAGGAAGCTTCCTTCACCAGTCTTTGGATAGAGGTATGCCTGCTTGCTTACAAGCATCCTCATAGACGCTTCATCATCGTTTATCACAATTCCTCTGATAAGGCTTGAAGCCTCGTCGTTTGCACCAACTATTTGCCACGCCTTTCCACCTTTCTCAACATATCTGCACAGACCCTTGGCATTGTCGTAGATTGTGCTTGAGTTGCTCCATATCTTTAGCCTTACATCGCCAACAACATCAGTTTTTGTTGCCTCTGCCAGTGTCTGAATAGCTACGTCATCTCCTAGACCAAGCCTCTTGACAAAGTCTTTGAACATCTGCCAAGCTTTGTCCCTATCCTTCACAGTCTTGTATATGAGCTTAAACGCAACTTCCAATGCCTTGTTGATTTGTGTGCCTCCTCCAGGCACCTCTGAAGCCTGCTCTGTTACAATGCCGTAAGCCCTGAACTTGTTCTCCAGCTCCTTAGGAACATCAATGCTTACAACCTCGGTCTTGCCGCCAAGCGTTATCTTCAGAGTTACTTTGCCTGTTACTGGGTCACGAGTGCTCTCGACGGAGACCTCCTCAGGCACCTCCCTAACAGTTGCCTCAACAACACCCCTACCACCTTCAGCAGGAGCACCAACAGTTAGCCTAATCTTGTTTGCAAGATCCTTAGCACCGAGCCTCTCCAAAGCATCTGCAACCTTGTTGTATATCAATGGCTTTAGCCTTGCTGTTGCATAGCCTGCTGCAAGACCTGATGCAACACCTATAGCAGTATCAACTATGAGATCCTGCCAATTGCTTTGGATGTAGCTGAGGAGCAGCTGCTTATCGATGGGACTTAAAAGCCTTGAAGCAATGTCTGTGACAGTGTCTAGCACTGCCGACAATCCCATTGCAATCCCTAGAGGCGGTATGAGAACACCTGCAACAGTTGTAGAAGCACCTGCTACTCCAGATGCAACCTTATCAGCAATAGAGTTAGCTGTATTCTCATCAGCTCCAAGCATCCTGGCAAGGCTCTTAACACCATTGAATGCAGAGCCATAGATATACCTGACTGGGTCAATTAGAGCTGCTACATCTGCTATGAGCTGTATTGGCAGGTTTTTCTTTCCAGGTTCTTGACCTCTTTCAATCTGTGACTCTAGCTCGCTCAGCCTCTGCATAGCCTCCTTATCGAGTTCACCACCACGCATCTGCAGAAGTGTCTGAATAGACTGCATAAGTGTTAGAGCAGGTGAGAGAGGTGTGAGAAGACCTGCCTCACTCACCCCACTAGCTAGAAGGGTGTATTTGTACTGCTCAACAACCCTCTTCTCATCGAGCAGACCCTGATCCTTGAGCTGCTTAATCAGTGCAAGTGCTTCGAAAGCCTTCTCAACATCGCTATACGTAGCAGTGTTTGAGAGAATCCTGAGAAGTGCCTGGAAAGAACCCTTCCTAGACTCATAGATCTGCTTATACACGTCATCTCTAGCCATATCCATTAACATGTAGAATAGGGATGCATCTCTCCTCAGAGCATCCACATCAGTGTTGGCTAGATAGCTATATACATTGGTAGCCTGCTGAAGAACCCTCTTGACGCTGTCATCCTTCACACCCTGAGCAATTTGGCTATACATATTCACAAGTTGCTGTGCAACCGACCTCACATCAACCTTGAGATTCTCAACATCGCTAAGCAGAGCATAGACATCCTTCCTAAGCCTGTTAAGCTCATCAACACTCCTAGCATTCATAACCCTCTGCAGAAGCTCATTAATCCTGCTGATATAGTTCTGATACCTCTGCCTAGCAACATCAGCTCTCTCAATTCCATAGACAGCCATTGTTGGCTGAATAAGCTCCTCAGCCTCCCTCGGAAGCTCGCCAACACTGGCCTCAAGCTGGCCATGGGGCTGCTTAGACCACCAAGCCTCAACAACAGCCCTAACCCTAGCAAGCTCATTAACAAGCTGAATACGAAGCGTCTCAAGATCTTGAGAAGAGGCTGAAACCTGTTGCAGTGTTTGCTGAGCTATCTCGGCAGCTAGCGGAGGAGCTGGAACAGGGGCAGGTGCAGCTGCTGTGACCACAGTTGTTGTAATTGTTTGCGTGGCGACAACAGTGCGCGTAACAACACTCTCCACAGTACTAGTAACAATAGTGGTAACAGTAGTGGTAGTTGTTGAGGTAATGATGGTGCCTGAAACAGTAACGGTTGTGACGGTGGGTGTAGGGGAAGAGCTTAATTTTGCATCAGCTGGTTGTGGGCTGCTCATTTACACCCCCCTGTCTAAGAAACTTTGGTATCTTTTCATTGACCCAATATTTTGCTGTTGATCTTGGAAAACCCTTGTCTATAAGGAACCTGACTGTTTCTTCAGGCCCCGCTTTTTTGTAGACCTCCGCAGTCTCCTCCAGTAGCTTTTCTTTATCCCTCTGCCTCTTCCTCTTCACCTCGGTAACCTTCCTCTTTATATATTTTATCCTGATCCTATTGTATTCATCGAAAACTGGGTAGTAGAAGGGATAGTAGTCTATGAACTCCTTTTGCACAATCTTCATAAAGCTCGGCAAAATATTTAATCTATAGCCCTTTGCAACAGCTACGTAGGGCTCCAAACCAAACGCTTGAGCAGCTTCAACAGCCATTGAAGCACCATCGCTTTGCTGGATCTCCTCCTCTGCAAGAGGCCTCACGCTAACTCTGAAATTTGCTTTCGACAGCAACTGCCTTGGGATTTCCTCGGTTGGTGAAGTGAATATGATTCCAGCTGCTATAGACCTGGCAAGGTTGAAGAGCTCCATAAACTCCACCTTTGGCTTCTCCCACCACGTCAATCTGTTTAGGAAGAAACCAGCATCGTCAAGAATCATTATCGGAATCCTCTTACCCCTCATAACATGCTTATACATAAAGTCGAGCGCCTCATCAAGATCGAAGAACAGGTGATCCAAAACCTTGTCCCAGTCGCCCAGCACCTCATAAGCAGTCCACAAAGCGTAGCTAGTTTTGCCGTAGCCCATAGGGCCATAGACATAGGCAATAACAATACCGTTATTGTTTATCGACCATTTTATTAGGCTTGCGAGGAACATCAGGGCCACCTATATAAACCTGTTTAACTTCAAATCCTATCAACCCTTTTTCATGAAGCACGTCAACAGCGATTGCGAAAAGGAGAAGGTTTTGACAATAGCCATAGGTAAGGACATCTGAGAAAACGAGGTAATAGATGATATAGTAATAATGTTTCACATCGAGATCCTCAACAGCTTTGCGCGCAATATCGCTCTTCTTCGTAGCTAAGCATTTTCGATAGTCTTCCTCATACTGGTAGTTCGACGGAGATCCGCAGAAAGCCTCCTTTTCCTTCTCAATCGCTTTATATATAGCCCCCTCCCTCTTCTGAACCTCCAACCTAATATCAGGAGGGAGAAGGGCGAGAAGATTCATGACACATTTAACAAAATTCAGCACGCCCATTGGCCTTGAACATCTACTGAGCTGTCGTAGAATTAACTGGTCGTATGTGATCTCAGCCTCTCTAGACAATTTTAATGGCAATGATTTTGACAAATCTCTAGACAAACCCGCGCACCACCCATAAAGAAAGCCTAACTGGTTTAAAAACCCAGCTGGGCAAACACAAATCAAGCCAGATCGTGGCGATGAGACTTCAGTATATTTGTAAGAAAGGTATATATACCACAGACACAGACATATGTGTGTGCACAGGTGCGCACATCATGGCAGGTGTCTCAATACAGCTCTGCCTAATCACCACGATGGCGGGTATCACAAAGGGAAAGGTGGAGACAATTAGGAGAAAGTTCTACAGAGTGCTAGAGTCCGCGTCGTGGGCGACCCCACTTGGCTGGGTCATGGATCTGCAGACCTGTAACGAGGTTAAGGAGAAGTTGCAGGTTCTTGCCGATGAATTTGCTAGAGAGAGTGGTGGAAAACAGCTGTTCTACCTCGAAACAATCACAATAAGCTATGGTGCGCTTGAAAGACTTCTGCAAAATGCGAAAGAGCCCGCAAACCAGGAAATAGCAATGAGGCTTAAGAAAATCTTGGAGTTGCGCAAGCACCTGGTAGAGATATCAGAATAGCGCTTAGCAGACCTCTGCGAACACAACAACAGCAGTTTTCCTAAAACTTTCCTCACTTTTTCCTCACTCTGTCATCAAATAAACACAGGTGACTACCAATACTAGCAATGCTGGCGCAAAGAATAAAAACCCTTTTAGCAGAGCTGTGTACCTGGTGATACATTACATGCGTCCATACGCACTCGAAAAGAAACTCATCACATTAACCGACGCAGCAGCGCTTGTTGGAGTGAGTTATTCTCTTATGAGAAAACTTGTCAAACAGGGAAGGATTAAGACGGTGCGTATTGGAAAGCGAGTGATGATACCAGAAGCGGAGATAGAAAAGCTACTCAAAGAACTATCAGAAAAAAGGTGATAATCATGAGGTTTCGGGCCATGGATTAACCCACGACCCACATCCATACGAGGTGTTGCAGGGATCTAACTATGACTATATTTAGCGTACAGCGCTTAAAAAGTCTGCAACTTCTTGCAACTGTAGGTTGCTTAGGAGGCTTTGTAGTAGACGAGAATTTTGCGTTTGACGCCATCAATCACAATCTCTGCTGTCTGTGCAATGAGGATGCTACCAACATCTATGTTGAGCTCCTTGGCGAATTCTTTGGGGATTGTGACAGCATATGTGATGTAGCCTTTTGCATCCCTCCTGCCGATAACGGTAACTGCTTTCCTAACCTTGCTGTCCATGATTCACACCAGCTATACATTCTTATTCGGGGCTTTAAAAACTCTAGCAGTCTACACAGTCTGGATAGGTTTGATAAAAACTTATATACCTGAACAGACTATATAGACTGTACAGGTGAAAAACATGTCCCAGGCCCATTCCAAACCTGAATCTAAGTCTAAATTAAAAATAAAGGTGTTGAGGAGAAGGGTTGAAGAGCTGGAGGGAGCTATTGAAGATCTAAAGGAATACATCGCCTATCTTGAGGAGGAGCTGAGGGAGAGGGATGCTAGGATCAGGGAGTTGGAGGGGGAAAACTGGAGGTTGAAGTGGAAGGTTGATGAGCTAGAGAGGGAGCTGGAGGAGCTGAGGAGCAGGGCTAGGTGGTGGTAGGATGGAGGTCAGGATACCTGAGGAGGGATACCAGGTGCTGAGACACATTGCTGAGAAACAAAATCTCAGCGAAAATGACCTTAAGCATCTTAGCACAGTGTTGCAGAAGGTGGGGGTTGTACTAAATCTCAAGGAGTATGTTGCAATTCGATATGATAATAGCATCAAGATACTTTGTCCAGGGATGGTTATTACAATAAACGTTGACGTCTATGAAAAGAGTATCATGCTGGGTCTCAATGTAGAGAACTCCCTTAATTTTAGTACGCTAGCCATTGAGGTGTTTCCTGAACCAAAAGACGAGCTCAAAGAATTCATTGATAAGATGAAGATGAAGAGTGGGGGATACCCACTTGATGACTGAGAAAGTAGAGGATAGGGGGTGGTGAGGAAGTGATGGATCTAGAGCGGTACAGGACAGGGGTGAAGTATCTTGTCACTTTGGCGCTTAGTGGGAGGCAAGAAGTGTTGAAAGTCTTCGAGCTCTATGCTGAAGGCCTGAGTGCCACACAGATCGCCAAGCTACTTAATGTAAATATATATAATGTTAAATCATGGGTTCAAAAATTATATGTTCACACCCATCCCGCCTACGCCCCTCTACTGGTTCGAAGAACCCTGCCCCTCCTTAAGGACGTAAAGCCGATCATGAGTGAGAGGACTTGTCTAATCTGCAACATCAGCTTCAAGACATGGGCATCCGTTTCGGTTCACATGGTGCTTAAACACAAAGACATCATCCGCATCCATGTCGAGCAAATTTTTGCTAAGCTTGGTGGCGCCAATGAGCCAGAGGGAAAGGGTACTTGAGACCCGTAGATTGGCTCTTGAAATCATTAAGCGGGTTATCAAGAAGAAGCCGAAGCTGGAAATAAAGGGCTTCGTATATATCAGTAGTAAGGAAATCTATCGACATTGCCTTGACGAGCTAGCCGATGAAAATAAGTGCATTGGCGTCACAACCATTGCAGCAAAGCTGCTTAACCGTTATGCGATACGCTTAGGTTCCTATAGACCGAAGTGGAGGATCACTGCAGAGTTGCTCAAGAAGCTGTTCAGCATTGACGAAGACTATGAGAGCCTTAGAGAAACTCCTTTGAATCGCCTTGACGATATTCATTTTCTCTACATAGTTACCACACTCCTCTACGAAGCGAAGCCAGAGGGTGAGGAGGATGGTAACGGAGGTTGATGTGAATCGCTGGATATTGAAAGCATTGAGCTCTATAAACGTCAGGATCTTTTCTGTTGATGAGATAACAGTTACGGAAGCTACTAGCCCCTGCCTAAGGAAAACATATTATCAGAGAATCAAAGCCGTTGCACCAACACCAATCGAATTTCTTAAAATCATTGGCAATGATGTTCATCTAAAGCTACAGGATGTTCTTAGAAACGAAGGGTACCAGATAGAGGTTGGCCTAAGCGCAAAGATTGGCGAGTTCAAGCTTATCGGAAGAGTAGACGCTTTGAAAGATGATGATGATGACCCGCATATAATAGAATTCAAAACGGTGCAGGAAATCCTGCAAGAACCTTATGAAAGCCATGTTCTCCAGGTGCAAGCATACCTATTGATGGCAGGTCTTGAGAAAGGGTACATAGTTTACTTGTCTAGGAAAGATGGGAGGGTGAGGGTATTCAGAGTAACGAAGGATAAGGGAGCGTTGAAGAGAGTTGTTGAGAGAGCATATCTTCTCTACAAGGCGTTGAAGGAGAAGACTCCTCCACCTCCAGAGAAAGGGCCATGGTGCAACACATGCCCATTCACCTTGACGTGCTCAAAGAGGTGAGCAAGCAGTGGCAGAAGCTGTTAAGGAGCTGCCGATGAAGAGGATCGGAGTCCATGTTGTTAAGGAAAGCGTCAGCAACAGTAGGTTGCCGCTTTTTACGGATAACGGCTACCAGATACTCGTGGAAAGACTGAGAAAAGGCAGAAAGTACAGAGCAATCATCTCAAAAAACTTTGAGCCTTTTTGCGATGCAAGGTTCTCCGATCCGCAAGAGCTTGCAGAAAGTATGAAAAAGTGTGATCAAGATATTTCACAGTATGCTGAGAATCTTGCAGATGCTGTTTTCCAATATATAAACAGTTGGAGCAGCCTAGCGCTGAGGAATGACATTAGGAGAATCTATGGTTTGGTTCAGCGCGACACGAACCAAATTATGAGTCGTCAGATGGTCAATTCCTACCCATTTTCTGTTTTTCTATACGGGAACACAAGCATATCGCGGGGCTCATATAGCGGAGAAAAAATTATTGAATTGATACATAGCGGACTCGGAGAAAAAATAAAGGAGTTGAAATCCATTCCATTCTTTTCTCATCTAAAACCATTCAACTCTATAGCTAACAAATCTGGAGAAAAAGATATTGTAAAAGAATTAAATTTGGTTGATTACCTCTGGAGTTGTTTAAACCAGAGCGAACCAGAAGAATTACTAACATTTAATAATTTATTTGATATGTATAGAGCATTATTTGGTGATGATGTTGGTGACCTGCTTGAGCTTGTTGTTACTGCAGGCATTTCATTGAGGTTTGTTGATAGAGAGAATGGGTTATCATCTAATAGGCCAATATGGTTGCTGACTGTTGCACCCCCATCTTCACTGAAATCAACAACCATTAACATGATCTCAAAGGCTGAGCCCTATGTTTATGTTGGCAAGGATTTAACGCCCGCCAGTCTGTTGCCTGCGGATCCCCAGCAGGAGCCTGTAATTGCTAAGATGCATAACAGGGTCACGCTTTTTTCGACACTGTCGCAGCTTGCTGAGAAGGATGAGAAGGCGGCTAGGGAGGTTATGTCTAAGCTTGAGTCCATATATGATGGTTGGTATGGTAGGGATACTGCCAAAGGTAGTAGAGAATCGATTGTGGATACTGTGATTATAGGTGCTCTAACGCCTGATATCTATGAACGCACGTTTCTAGGGCCTATGATTAGCTATGGCTCTAGGTTTCTTATCTACAGGTATAGCATTCCAGATGACATAGGGCTCACTATAAGCAAGATGCTCACATGCCCCCAAATGACTAGGCTCCTCGATTTGCTAAGGGATCTTGCCTCAATTCTGTTTATCGAGGCTATGGGGGGTGTGGTGTCTCAAATTCTCTACAACACTGTTATCCCACCATCTCTAGAGCGCGACATTGATGTGCTGGCCATGTTGCTTGCCAAGCTGAGGGTCTCCTTTCATCAGGTCAAGTACCAGGCTGAGGATGAGAGCGGCAGACCTAAATGGGTGACAGAGTATGAGATTACCCAAACCGATATACCGATTAGATCCAGGATACAGCTGACAAACCTTGTAAAGGCCAATGCTGTTATTAGGAATGCTCCAAGGTTTCTAGGCTATCCAGTAGTTGATGAGCATGCTGTTAGGCTTGCAACTAAGGTTGCGATAGGGTCTTCCAGCAAGTATATGGCCGACATACTTATTTATATTGCCAAGGAGCGTGACATTTCTAATCTTAGCCAAAGCATTGTAGCGAAGGCTCTGAAGATATCGATAAGTACGCTATACCGCTATGTGAATGTGTTGTACCAGATAGGTATTCTTATTGATACAACTCCTATTATGATTGATGAGGAGTACCGCGGGGTTCTGGAGAAGTACCTCTTGAACCAGGGTGGCTCTAGTGCAGGTCAGCAACATTAGGTTTGTAGAGGCGTTTAAGGAGTTCTTCAGAAAGTGGTGGGAGGGGCCTAGTGGGTTTGCTGGCAATGCTCAGCGGGAGATAGGAATTTGTGTAGGGGCGATGAAGAGGGATTCATTTAAAAGAGAGCTTGGCAATCTCAATATCGCTTTCGCTATTATTCCGTTCAAGGACTTTAGGAAGCTAAACCTCTTCGTGTCGATAGCTCTCTACCCAGATATAGACCTTCCAGCACCTGATACAAGCAAAGCTCTCTATGATAGGCTTTTCTACGATTTTGACTCTAAGGAGGATCCAGAGCTTGCTAGGAGGAAAGCACTTGAATTTGCTCAGAGCATTAAGGCGAGGTTCAAGGTTGATCCAGTAGTGGTTTTTTCAGGTATTAAGGGGGCCCATGTTCACATACCTCTTAAGAAGCCCGTGACTTGGCAGGTCTATGAAGCTCTGTGGATCACTCTGGTAGCTCCCTATAGCTTTGGCAGGCTTGTTGATCCGCAGGTCAAGGAGGCTTCAAGGCTTCACAGGGTTCCGTACACGCATAACATTAAGTATGAGGAGGATGAGGATAAGGTGTACGAGGGCTTTTCATACATAGTTGATTTGAGCGGCAAGCGCATTAGGATGGAGGACTTTGATTGGGGTAGCTATGAACCTCTTGACCCCAGCAGCATAGAGCTTTATGAGTTTAGCGCTGTGGATCTGCCTCAGATAAAAGTTGTGGTAGCATCGAGGCCAAGGGTTTCTAAAGCTGCTGCCTCTAAGCCTAGGCTTCCTGAGGATCCTGCTGATCTCGATAAGCATGATGCTGTGCCTCCATGCATACGAAACATTGTTCAGGCTTTGAAGTCCTCTGGCGATCCTGACCATAATCAGAGGCTTGCCTTGGTATGGTACCTTAGGTGGGTTGGCTATAGCGTCGATGCTGTTGTGGATCTATTCAAACGCTTCGCCAAGGACTTTAACGAGAAGGTTACTCGGTATCAGGTGGAGTTTGCATTTGGTTTGAGGGGTAGGGGAGCAGGCTACCTACCACCATCATGTGGGTGGATGACGCAACACGGGGTATGCCTTGGCTGCGGCTGGAACAGGAACACAGCTACATACACCTACGCAAGGGCTGATGTTCCTGAGGATCTTAAGCAACAGTTCTTCGAGCTTGTTAAGAGCAGGAGCGCCTCTGACTCTACTACTAATACTAGTACTAGTATAGATACAGAGAGTGAGCAGCTTAGGATCCCGCAAGAGTTGCAGGCCTTTCTAGCTAAGTCTGGACTTAAGGAGTTTGGCTATGGCGATGCCAAGGACTGGATTGAGAAGAGGTTTGGAGCTATAGACGCCTCCAAATGGCATAGCATTGAAAGGAGCTTAAGACAGTTAGCTGAGAAGTGTGTTCTAGGAAGAAAGTTCTTGGTGAACGAATCCTGGGTAGACTATGGCTGTGGAAAGCTTGAGAAGCCTCCAAGCAAGGATGTCAAGTTCTACATAATAGGTTTTTAGCGAAAAGTTCTATTGTTTCCCCAAGTTCACAGCTGTGGCACCTATACATACGCTTTATTATCTCTGCAAGCACTAGCTCTCTTTGGTGATCCTGGGTGTCGAGAACTGATTGGAGGAAGCTGTTCTTAGGAGCAGCTACGTTCTGCAACTTGCAAAAGAAAAGTGTTAGTGAGTGCATAAAGCTATACCTCTCGCAACATCACTAATTTTTCATACCCACAGCTGTGCTACTATAGATAGTTCTTGATGTGTGGATAAACTGTTTTTGCATATGTCTCGTCTGCCAATGGGATAAAATCTGTGTAGTGCTTTGCTCCTATCCCCAATGCGCTTACCCTGCCTTGGAGGAACTCGATTATCTCTGAATCCACTTTCAGCTTCTTAAGTGTTTGCCTAAACCATTTCCTTATGTACTTTGCTGCTAAACCATTTCTCTCGAATACCTCTGCTATGTGGTTGAGGCTCTGAGGAACATACTTATCTAGTTTTATGATACTTTCAGCAACCTCTCTCGGGAGGTACATGACTAGGGCGTTTTTTGACTTTCTCTGCATGTCTATGTGGTACCTGTAGACATCTTCAGATACTTTCGCAAGCCTCTCTCTGTTGAAGCTTCTAAGAAGATGGACAGCTTCTGAGAGTCTGCAGCCGCTGCTTACTACTATACTATATATAGTATAGTAGGGCTCTCCAAACTTCTTTATTCTATCCCTGAGCTCCAATATCTTCGAGTCTGGAGGTATGTATGTATCGGCATTGCTTCTAGGCTTCCTAGGCAAGGCCTTTCTAAGCTGCTGGATCAGAGACTCGTAGCCTGATTTCTTCCTCTCTACAAAGCTTAGGAATCTCCTCAGAGACTCGTAGGATCTCTTATTCATGCCTGCAAGCTTGAAGTACTCGCTAATGCTCTCCTTACTGCAGAGCTTGAGGCCCAGAGCCTTTCGCAGGTAGCTCACGTAGTCCCTTATTGTCCTCTCCGATGTTCCCTCCTCATTCCTCAACCAATTAACGAATTCTTCAAGTAGAGACTGTGAGAGCTCTAAGCAGTTTTGCCTCACATCAGTTTTGCCACTAATCAGCCTATCTTTAGGAGCATCATAATTGGGGTAAAACCATTCAATTGCTTGGCTATGAAAAGCCTCTTTTTCTATTGGCTTAGGCCCCGATGGCGTAGGCCTGCGTGGGTTCAAATCCCACCCCCCGCACCATTGATTCTCAATTCCATGCTTAAGCCCCTTAACAATCTTCTCCAGCTCATCGCATCTACCAATAAGCTTAGACCTCTTCTTCTTGGCTTCGGGGTC
>Ga0078972_1012463_pt1 | contig 14606 bp, 17 predicted proteins | sample YelNatPaOPGAMG01_FD_67568 | JGI IMG/M metagenome (GOLD analysis project Ga0078972, IMG submission 67568) | Hot spring thermophilic microbial communities from Obsidian Pool, Yellowstone National Park, USA - OP-RAMG-01 (SPADES assembly) (version 2) | ecosystem: Environmental > Aquatic > Thermal... | reverse complement strand
TACGCCCCGAACGGGATTTGAACCCGTGTCACGAGCTCGACAGGCTCGTATGATAGGCCACTACACTATCGGGGCTTCGCGTCGTATTGTCATACTTTATTTAATTCTTTTTATGAAGCACAGATTATTCAGGGAAAAGTCTGCGCAATGCATTAACTTCTCCCTCTATTATGTGGGAAATTGCAAACCTTGTGAATAGAATCCATGCTCCCCTCAATCTTACGTTCCCTTTGATTATTATCGACCCGTCTGCAACCTGAAAAATCTGGTAACCAGCCAAAGGACCATCGCCATACTTTATCATAACAGATAAATTTTCCTTATTCTTTCCAACCCATTCAATTTGCTTCTTGTTCCTGAATGCAAGAATGGACTCCCGGTTGTTCTGGTCAATCCTCCTTATGCTCAGATGCCCTTTCCAAATTTTAACATCATCCAAGCTTTCAATTATCTTCTGATACGCATCGTATTGCTGCTCTTTTACATGGAATTCATACTGAATTCTCACCCTTGTTGATCAGAATCTCCAATATATTTTCTTTTGAAAAGATTAGAGAACCTGCTGAATCGGAATCTATCAATAACGAAAATTTATAGAACCCAACGAATATCAGGGTTGATGGATAATTTATTTTCCAAGGCAATAAAGGGGTTGGGACTGGGCACTTGGCAGATGGGAATGAAAGGATGGGGAAAGGAATATGAGGAAGAACAGCTCATAGATGCCTTTCTTATGGGTATAAATGGGGGTCTAAATTTCATTGATACTGCAGAACTGTACGGTAGAGGTAAATCAGAGGAGATGATAGGAAAGGCTATAAGGCAGGTAGAGAGAAGGAAGATATTCATTGCAACTAAGGTGGCTGGATTCAATGCTACGGCAAAAAGGGTCAGAAGGAGCCTTGAAGGTAGCTTGAAAAGACTCGGGACTGACTACGTGGATCTTTATCAGGTACACTGGGAACCAAGTGCATACACTGACATCCCTGCTCTCTTTCAAGAACTGGAAAAGATTGCGAAAGAAGGGTTGATAGAACACATTGGTGTTTCCAATTTCTCTGCCAATGGAATAGGGAGTGCAAACTCATCATTGAAGGACTATAGGATTGAGAGTAACCAGATCAAGTTCAACCTGATAGAGAGACCTCCATCATCACTGACTAATTTCATGAAGCAAAATGATATAAAACTTATAGCATGGAGCCCATTGGCTCAAGGATTCCTTACAGCGAAATATTCCGAGACAAGGAAACCTTCTGGTGGAGTCAGGAAGGTCAATAGGCTCTTTTCAGACAGCAATTTTTCGAGATACTCGCCGCTTCTCAATAAACTTAAGGATATTGCTAATTTAAAGGGTATTACTGTTACACAGCTGGTTCTGGCTTACGAAATGCGCCTCCGAGTTTTACCAATACCAGGCTTCAAGAACAAGGCCCAGGTTTCTGAAATATTGAATTCACTTAATGTTGACATATCAAATGGCGAAATCCAGGATTTGGAACAAACAATATCTAACTGTGGATTGATAGAGGCCAGTGGAAATTTTTATCCTAGGTTATTGCCAAATTTCATTGCCAGGATAGGCTCCCTGTTCATATGATATTAACAATTAACGTATGTATCAATCGGCAAAAGCTAAATAGAATATAAAATTATGCTGCGATTACAATGAGTTCTATAGTATCATATGGATCTTACATTCCAAGATATAGGATAAGATCAGAAGAAATAGCCAAGGAGTGGGGGGAGAATCCTGAGAATATAAAAAATGGTCTGTTGATTTACAGCAAATCTGTCCCTGGACCTGACGAGGACGTACTTACCATATCTGCCGAGGCTGCAAAGAATGCACTGAGGAGGAGCAGTATTGATAAGAAGACAATAGGGGCCATATATGTTGGCTCAGAAAGTCACCCCTATGCGGTAAAACCAACATCTTCGATACTGGTTGAGGCGCTTGGACTACCTTACGATATTCACTCGGCCGACTATGAATTTGCCTGCAAGGCTGGTACAGCTGCAATGCAGAATGTCATGGGAATGGTTGATTCAGGAATGATTGAAAATGGGATTGCCATTGGATCTGATACATCACAAGGAGCCCCGGGAGATGCGCTTGAGTACTCCGCTTCTGCGGGCGGGACCGCAATCATAATTGGAAAAGAGGGATTCGCAGATATCAATAGAACATACTCATTCACCACCGATACTCCTGATTTCTGGCGCAGGGAAGGGGAAAAATACCCTAGTCATGGCGGACGATTCACGGGAGAACCGGCTTATTTCAAACATGTCATAACCGCAGCCAAAAGGATGATGGAAATGCAGTCAACGAAACCTGAAGATTATGACTACGCCGTTTTCCACCAGCCAAATGGAAAATTTCCTACAAGAGCTGCGAAGATGCTTGGTTTCAAAGATGAGCAGGTCAAGGACGGATTGTTGACACCCTACATAGGCAACACATATTCCAGTTCGATGATAATCGGTCTCTCAGCGATACTGGACAAGGCGAAGAGCGGAGACAGAATACTGGCTGTTGCCTTCGGGAGTGGTGCGGGATCGGATGCATTTGACATAACAGTCAATGACAGGATCAAAAATCTAAGAAGGGAAAATTCGCCCGGCGTAATGGAACAGGTAAATAGGCCGATATGGCTCGATTATGCCACTTACGTCAAATTCAGGGGAAAGATAATTATGAGGGGGGCGTGATACTGTGAGAGACGTTTACATTATTGGGGCAGGGACGACAAAATTTGGAGAATTATGGGATTCAAGCCTGAGAGAGCTCGCATCAGAGGCAGGCCTGAAGGCACTGATGGATGCAGGAATATATGCGGAAGACATCGACGCCCTTTACGGTGCAAATACAAGTGGAGGACAGTTTGTGGATCAGGAGCAGGTTGCTGCACTTATAGCCGACTATTCTGGGATTAGCGAGCTCAACATACCATCAATACGAATTGAGGCTGGATCTGCTAGTGGGGGGGCTGCATTGCTTCAGGCATTCCTTGCGGTAAAATCAGGACAGTATGAGACAGTGGCAGTTGGTGGAGTGGAGAAGATGACAGATGTTCCATCTGAGGTTGCTAACGAAATCATTGGTGGTTCCCTTGATGCTGAATGGGAAACATTTTTTGGTGCCACAGAAGCCTCACTGGCAGCAATGGTCGCCAAGAGGCATGAATACGATACTGGTGTAAAGAGGGAGGATTATGCACAGTTTCCGGTAATTGCCCATAAGCATGGATCAATGAATGAAACTTCCCATTTCAGGAATGTCATCAAGATTGAAGACGTTTTGAAGGCACCCTTTGTCTCTGAGCCACTGACCGTCTTTGATACAGCTCCCATAAGCGATGGCGCATCTGCATTGATAATTTCTGCTGACAAGAAGAAGATAAAAAACGCTGAGCATCCTTTGAGAATAAAGTCAAGCACGGCTGCTAATGATTTCCTATCATTGCATGACAGAAAGAGCATTGATAGATTTGGAGCTGTCAGGAAGAGCACTAAATCTGCATTGGAACTTGCAGGATTGGAGGTAGGGAAGGTAGACGTATTTGAGATTCATGACTCGTACAGCATCGCTGGTCTCATTCAGATGGAGGAAATACTTGGGAAGGAAGCTATAAGAATGACAAGGGACGGAGAATTCTATTACAATTCCTCCCACCCAGTAAACGTATCAGGCGGGCTGAAGGCCCACGGAAACCCTCTTGGGGCAAGTGGAGTTTACCAGGCAGTAGAGGCAGTTCTTCAACTTAGGGGAAATGCCGGAACAAGGCAAGTCAAGAATGCAGAAAATATAATGATCCACAATATGGGAGGTCTTGGAACGACCTCTGTGACATCTATAATAGGAGTTGATTGAAATGAGTGAAGTACCAAGGTTCTGGAGAGAATCAAGACACAGATACAGGATGGTAGGGACCAAGTGTAAAAAATGCAACACCCTATTCTTCCCTCCAAGGGTACTCTGCCCCACCTGCAGGAGAGATTCCATAGGTAATATGGTGGAAGAGGAGCTTTCAGGGAAGGGAGAGGTCTATTCTTACACGGTAGTGCATGATGGCCTTGAGCAGTTCAAGATGCAGGTTCCGTACGTAATGGCCATGATAAGAATGAAAGAAGGCCCACTGGTGACAGGACAAATTGTAGACGCTGAACCATCTGAAATACAGATAGGTACGAAGGTTAGGGCAGCATTGAGAAAGGTAAGGACTGAGGGAAAAGAGGGAATCATTCAGTACGGGTACAAGTTTGTCCTAGAATAGACGTTGTTTCTCTCAATCCATTTTTATTTATTGCTTCACCCATATTTCATCTGACATCCTCTCATCCCTGAAGGATTTGAGGTTCCTGCTTCATCGACGGTGCCCCCATCATACAGTCCAGAGGTCTTACTCCATCTCACACCCTTTTTTATGGGCTTATCAGGCGTTAATTCCCCACTGCCCGCGGGTACTAGTATAATTATATCACTCGAATTCTTAAACATTTCTCAATTCATCTCCTCCCTGAAGGTCGGAGCTTTCTTGCTAATATCTTTGTAACTACCTGATGCGATGATCCAATTTTTTTATTTTTTACTTCTGCCATACCGTTACATACGCATAAGCTAAACCTGGCATCTCCTTGATTTCAAGAGACTTTCACAATATCAACATAGAAGTACAGCGTTTTCCCCACAAGGAAACTGTTGCCATTCAGATAATAGTAGCCGTTCGTAACGCCACTTATATAGGAGCCATTTGGAAGTATTGTCCCATTGGTAACTCCTGTATAGTAGTTTATCACGCTGGTACTCCCTTGACCAGTGATATTATCAACAAATATGCTAAATCCTGTCGTACTGTTATAGGGAAAATACTGTGATCCAATTTCAGGCTCATTTTCAATGTATACTGATGTGGAATTGTAGCTCAGGATAACTGAATTCCAACCATATATGGGATTTTTTAATGTTTCTCCCGTGGCCGGAGTCGTATTATATACCGACTTAAACTGAGTTACGCTCATTCTTTGGAAGACTGATGTGCTTCCGTAGAGGCTGACCTTGTGAATAAGAGAGGAGTTCATGAGACCATAGCCCACGGATGGCGGAACTGTGATTATTCCAGTCTGCCCCTTTGCCATCCCTATGAGTCCGTCTTCCAGTCCCTTTATCAGTTTCCCTGAACCCACAGTATCGTTTAGCAAGGTAAATGGAGGACTGTATTTGAAATCCGGTGCCTTTGGATATGTAGTGTTGTTGTTCGCAACGCTCTTCATGTTGGTGCTGAATATCAGGGCGTTTCCGTCATTGATTATGTACCCGTAGTACCACAGTGAAACTGTGGATCCATCCTTCACTACAACCTTCTTCGGTTCAGCGTACTGAAAGCCTGCATAAGATGCAATCGGGACTATGATTACAAGTACAACGATCACGATGGTTATGGTCTTTAGATTCATTTACTCTGCAACAATATCGTAAATAAAAAATTACTCATTATATAACACGCAGTATTGCGAATAGATTCTCAGAAAATATTTGATGCAAATGGCGTTGACGTACCGTGAACAGGAGAGTTTACTATGGGGGGCTCGTATTTGTCGCAGTGATATGGGGATCCACTTTCCCTATTATCAAAAATGCTCTCTTGTTCATAGACCCTTTTTCATTTTTGTTCTTAAGATTTGCCATTGCAGCCGCTGTCATATTTCCATTCATAGTGAAGAAAATGACCAGGAAGGATGCAGTGTACGGGTCGATAGTAGGAATCCCCCTTTTCTTGGGCTATGTTACCCAGACCATAGGACTTAAATATACCTCCCCCTCTATGTCAGGGCTCATAACTGGACTTTATGTCGTTCTGACTCCAGTTATCTCAATATTCATCCTGAAGACTGGGATGGACTTAACAAAGATATTCCTGACAGTAGCGGCTTTTGTGGGAATGGGATTGATGACTGTCAATTCCGCTTCAGGAGAGATACTGGGAAATGCCCTGACAGTCGTAACTGCAATAGCTTATGCCCTTCAGATTGTTCTTACAGAAAAATACCTTGTTGACGGCGACCCACTGGTTTTTACATTTTTCCAGCTTCTTGTGGTCGCGGTCCTTAGTCTTTTGTTTGATCCTTCATCAGCTGGCAAGATGTACTTAATGGAAAACCATTATGTGCTATTTGCAGTTTTATTCAATGCGGTTTTTGGTTCCACGCTGGCAATATGGATAATGAGTATTGCGGTTAAAAACACAAACGCATACATTTCTGCACTCATATTGATACTTGAACCTGTATTTGCGGTACTGGTGTCTACCTTTTTCTTCGGTTTCCCTGTTACTTCCTGGATGTTGGCTGGCGGAGCTATAATATTGATTTCTATGGTACTTGCAATTAACAGGGAGAACAGGAAGAGATCATGAATATTATGAAAGAAATTCTTCCAGTTACGATCCCTGGGAAATCATTCCGACTTAAATCTCTTCCATTCGGTGCTGGCTTAATAGTGATAGTTGCCTCATTCCCTATTCCCTTGATCTCTCAATTGCCCTGTGGAACAGTACACTTCTCATATTCATTATCCCTGTGATCACATCTTGAGGAAAATTTTTGGAGAATCTTGAAATTCTGGCCACCCTTATGTGCCGTGAAACTAGTTCTCTAGCCCTGGCGCTTGCTTGGAGCAGTATTGAGGGAGATTCATCTTCTGAACGCAGGAGTATTTCTACGGTCTCTTCTTCTGATGCCTTGTCTGGCAATAGACCAGATAGAAAATTTACTGATGGCAACTCCCCAGAAATATAATAGATGTTTGCACGTCTGAGAGATACTTCAGCATATTTTCGTAATTCTCCGTCCAGCTATTATCTACAAACATCAACATCCCCAAATCATCTTCTAGGTATTGCACTCTCAGGAAAAATTCCTCAATGTCTGAATCATAATCCTGTAGAGTATTTGATATAACACATTCAAACCTGGGAAATCCGTCTTCGCCATCCATTTTCTGTCAGCACTGGAGTTTATTTAAACCTACCATCCAAATTTACGATAGGACTATTCCTATAAAATGGAAGCAAATTAAAAGAAAATACAACTTATCAGGACTGCAATTTCACTTCTATATTTATTCCATCCGGCAACTGAATCCTCATAACCTGCCTGATTGTTCTTTCATCTGCATCTATGTAAATAAGGCGCCTGTGTACCCTCATTTCCCATCTGTCCCAGGTTGCAGTTCCAGCACCGTTTGGGGCCTTCCTTATAGGAACCACCAGGCGTTTTGTAAACAGAGGTATTGGCCCCCTCATCTCCACCCCCGTCCTTCCAGCAAGTTGCTTTATTTCCGAACAAACATTGTCAACCTTTTTAACATCAGTCCCAGAGAGGGAGATTTTCATTCTGTAGGAGGCCATGCTGCTCACCCGCTCTACTGCGTCTTCTTCTCAAGGTCAATACACTGGCCAGCGGCCACTGTTTGTCCCATGTCCCTGATTGCAAACCTTGCCATTGGTGGAAATTCTGACATTTTTTCTATGACCATCGGCTTTGATGGAATGATTTTCACAATTGCTGCATCACCTGTCTGAATGTGATCAGGGTGCTCTTCTTTAGTCGTCCCCTGTCTCGGATCTATTGTTTTAATTATTTCTGAAATCGTGCATGCTACCTGTGCAGTGTGCGCGTGGAAAACAGGCGTGTATCCGGCTGCGATAACAGATGGGTGATTAAGAACCACTATCTGTCCCGTGAAACTCGATACTACGGTAGGTGGATTAGAAACGTGACCCGCAACATCTCCCCTTCTGATATCTGTCTTTGAAATGCCTCTAACGTTGAAGCCAACGTTGTCTCCAGGCTCGGCCTGAGGTATGCTTTCGTGATGCTCCTCTATAGATTTCACCTCTCCGACCTTGTGCGATGGTTCGAATATTATGTTGTCCCCTACTTTCATAATTCCCGTTTCAACCCTACCGACAGGAACCGTCCCTATACCTGTGATGGAGTAAACATCCTGCACTGGCAGCCTTAGGGGTTTATCAGTCGGTTTGGGGGGAATGGTCAGGGTATTCAATACATCTATCAGGGTTGGACCCGTGTACCAGCCGAGATTGGGGCTCTTCTTCATAATATTATCCCCTTTGTATCCCGATATAGGAACTATGGGGACATTCTTGTATCCTACAGAATTAAGAAGCTGTTCTATCTGTTTCTTAACTTCTTCGTATCTCTTCTGATCATAAGGTGGCTGCGTTGCATCCATCTTGTTTACAAGCACTATCATCTGAGGAACTCCAAGTGTTCTTGCCAGGAAAACGTGTTCCCTTGTCTGAGCCATGACACCCTCGCCATCTCTTGCTGATACAACAAGAAGCGCTGCGTCTGCTTGACTTGTACCTGTAATCATATTCTTCACAAAGTCTCTGTGACCCGGTGCATCTATTAGAGTGAAATAGAATTTGTCGGTCTCGAATTTCCTGTGAGCTACATCAATCGTTACACCTCTTTCCCTTTCCTCCTTCAGTCTATCCATAACCCAAGCAAATTCGAATGTGGCCTTCCCTTTTTCTTCTGCCTCTTTTTTGTACTCATCAATTATGTGGGCCGGTATTTCACCGTGCTCAAACAGCAGTCTCCCTACTGTCGTTGACTTACCGTGATCCACATGTCCAATGGTTACGAGATTCAGATGCGGTTTTTGTGTAGCCATACTAATATACCTCCATATTCATGTTAAGCCATCGCCTATTTTATCTCTCTATAAATCTTTATCGTTCTCCCATTCCAATCTGCCTTAACTGAAAGCTGTCGCTGAGGATTGAATGGTCCCCATGTCCCCATGGAAAGAATCGGAGATTCTGTAACAGAAACACCATTCTCCTTCACTCTGAAAACACTGAAATCACAACAAATCTAAGTCCTTCAAAGATTTGCATAATAATTTTCATCGTACGGTTCAGGCTTGAGTCCTTTCCTTTCCCTGATTTTTGCAACCACCTGAGGCTGAATGTCTTTAGGGACTACCTGGTGTCCTGAGTTCTCTGTGTTCCACAGAACACGCCCTCCGGTTGCACTCCTGATAGCTGAAGCGAACCCGAACATCTCGGGTACCGGTACCAGTGCAGATATCTTTGACTGCTCCCCCTCCTGCTCCATTTCAGTGATTACTCCCCTCCTCTGCTGAAATTCTCTCGTAACTGAACCAGATTCTTCGAGAGGGGTATCGACAAACACCTTCTGTACTGGCTCGAGGAGCACCCTGTTGGCCTGACACATAGCACCATATATGGCATTCCTCACAGCAGGTATAACCTGAGCCGGACCCCTGTGAATGCTGTCCTCATGGAGTTTTGCATCGACTAGCTTGACCTTTACCCCATAGACCCTCTCAGCTGCAAGTGGTCCCCTATCCATTGCCTCCACGAATGCTTCCTTGACGAGCTCCATCGTTTCGTTAAGGTACTGTATTCCCTTGGTGAGGTCAAGCAGGACGTTTGGACCGTGGATTGCCTCTATCCCCTTTGCCTCGTCCCTGTCCATTCCATTCTGCTCGAGTATGCTGATCACTCCTTTCTTATCCTTGATCCTTTCAGCCTGTGGGAGATCACCCTTCAAGATTGTATCTACTATCCCCTTCTCAAGAGGCTCTACTTCAATGTAGAACCTGTTGTGCTTGTTTGGAGATTTCCCTTCAAATGGACCTCCCTTCCCCTGCACTGTCTCCCTGTAAACAACTATAGGATCAGATGTTTCCACCTCAACCTTATAGTCATTCCTGATTCTGTATAGAGTAACGTCCAGATGTAGTTCACCCATTCCGGACATCAGGTGTTCTCCTGTCTCCTGGTTGATTTGAACTTCTATGCTAGGATCGGCCTTTGCCACCGTCCTGAGAACCTCGATCAGCCTGGGGAGGTCCTTGGTGTGTTTTGCCTCGATGGCAACGGTCACAACTGGATCGGAATAGTGGACCATTGGCTCGAATGGGTCAACATCCTTCAAGTCTGATACTGTTGAACCTGCAGTTGCATCCTTAAGTCCTATTATGGCAGGTATGTTACCTGCATCTAGCTCGTCAATTGGTATTCTGTCTGGCCCTACCATCATTGAGAGCTGCTGGACCTTATACTTCCTGTCTCCCATCGCTGATATGTAAAGGTCTATTCCCTTGACAAGCTTTCCACTGAATAGTCTTCCTACGCATACCTCTCCGGCGTGTTCATCAACTATTATCTTTGTCACCATCATCATTACTGGACCGTTTGAATCACAGTTTATCATCGCCTTCCCAACATCGGAATTAATGTCCCCTTTCCATATCTGCGGTATCCTGTAAACCTGTGCAACCTTCGGAGAGGGTAGATGGTGAACAACCGAGTCAAGGAGAACCTTGTGAAGCGGCGTTTTCTTTGCAAGAGTCTTCTGGTCCCCTGCCTGCAGGTACTGGTAAACTTCCTTGAATCCTATGGATGACGTTGGTGTATAAAGGGTGGATAGAGCCCACTTGTTGAATGCCGATCCAAATATGACAGAACCGTTCTCCACACTTACCTGCCAGCTATCCCTGAACTCAGGAGGTGCATACCTCCTCAATAGCCTGTTAACTTCAGTGATGATCTTGACGAATCTCTTCATCATGTCTTCCGGTCCAAGCTTCAGTTCATTTATCAACCTGTCAACTTTGTTTATGAAAAGTATAGGTTTTACCTTCTCCTTCAGTGCCTGTCTTATAACAGTCTCAGTCTGAGGCATAGGACCCTCTACGGAATCAACAACTATAACGGCTCCATCAACTGCCCTCATAGCCCTGGTAACGTCACCTCCAAAGTCTACATGCCCGGGGGTATCTATGAGATTTATGAGATAATTGGAGCCTTCTATCTCATGGACCATCGATGCTGATGCGGCATTTATTGTTATTCCTCTTGCCTGTTCCTGTTCATCATAGTCTAAAACCAGCTGCTTTCCGGCAAGCTCTTCACTCATCATGCCTGCGCCTGCAATCAGGTTATCGGAAAGAGTTGTTTTACCATGATCTATATGAGCTGCAATACCTATATTTCTTATTCTGGTAATGTCCTTCATTATCTCTGATGCTTTCTGGATGTTCTCCTCTTTTCTTCCCATATACCATCACCTTGCCGAGGCTGCCTGCCTTTCTTTATCCTCTTTCTCCTTAACTGAGTGGCAGTTTGGATCGTTCTTTGACGCAGCAATTATTTCATCAGCAAGGGCTTCATGGAGATTCTTCTTGCTCTTTTTTGCAGAGTCCCTTGCCCCGGCAGATATGTTCCTGATTGCTAGATCAAGCCTCCTTGATGAACTGGTATCAACCGACTTGGGAACTGCGATCCCTCCATATTTCAATCTTGTTATCTCTTCCCTTGGACCTGTGTTCTGTATGGCGTTGACGAATACCTGGATTGGATTCTCCTTCGTTTTCTTCTCTATCGTTTCGAATGCCATTCTTACAGTCCTGTAGGCACTCTGCTTCTTTCCCGTCCACCTCACGGTTCTCATGAGGTTGTTTATGAGCCTCTCCACTATGTTCATTCCTGCCTTCCCCATGAACTTGTTTGCGTGTCTTCCTCCACTGTGTAGCGTTGCTGTCGGCTTCAGAGATATATACTTAGCCATTCCAGGATCTTGAACGACAACTCCAGACACATCCCATTTTTCAAAAATAAGAATTCCTGCCACTGATATCACCTTACTGGCTTCTCTTTTCTTCCCTTTACCAATTCTCTCAGAGAGACATTGTTGACCTTTATAACTTTATACCTTACCCCCGGTATATCTCCCTTTGATCTTCCCATCCTTCCACCGATTCCTTCCACAACAACTTCATCGTGTTCATCGATAAAATTAATGGCTCCGTCCCCTGGAGCGAATGCTGTTAATTGCCTTCCATTCTTTATCAGTTGGATCTTAACGCATTTCCTTATCGCTGAGTTTGGCTGTTTTGCCTCTATTCCAACTTTTTCTATGACAATTCCTCTAGCCTGAGGTGCCCCCTCTAGGGGATCGCTCTTTTCCTTTAGCCTCAGTACCCTTCTCTTGTAATCCCTATCAGACCATCGCAATCTGTTTCTCTCTTCCTTAATTTGTTTTCCACCCATCAGACCATTAGGCAACTTATTCACCTCAAGGTGCTTTTCAAAATGGTGAAGGCATATAAAAGTGTATCGAGAAACATTCTCCTCTTGTCTAATCCATGTTCAATGGGAAGGCTATTATCTTTTTCCAGTATCTGAGAAATATGGCATCCCTGATCGAATTGACCCTGGACCTGAAGTCATATAACCCGTTTTCCTCTTTCTTTTCTCCCGGAAACAAGGACTTATTCATTGACAGGATCATCAATTATGACAGCAAGAGAATTGTTTACATTGCAACCCTCAGGAAGGGTGATTTCATTGAGGAACTGGGAAGGGTTGATAGAATTTCCAAGAGACTTCTCGAGATGTACGGCATACTCAAATTTGAGATATTAGATAAGGATGCATCACTTAAGATATACAGAGTCCTGGTCAACCAGAAACTTCCTACAATAGCAACAAAACTCTTGAAGAAACACGGCGACGGGATGTTTCTATCCCCTCCCATGGCACTCACTGAGGATGGCCTGAGAATAAATATCATAGTGATGAAGGGATTCCTTAGCAGGGTGAGAAAATTTCTAGATGAATCCGGACTCGATTACAGGATACTGAGAACAAAGAACCTGACTGCAGGCTATCCGGAACTCTCATACAGGGAAAAATTCATTCTGGAATATGCACTTGAAAGTGGATATTTCGACGTTCCCAGAAGAAAGAAGACGGAAGAAATATGCAATGCTCTGGGGACATCAAAATCTACATTTTCCAGGGCGATAAGAAATGCGGAAAGGAAAGGAGGGATGCTGCTTTTAAGGGGTCATTCATATCAGAGCAATGAAAGTACCTTTGGAAATAGCTTTCCCTCCTCTTCCCGGTGATGCTTTGCAAGCTCCTCTTTAAGGGTTGTAAGATAGCCCTCGGTTTCAGTCCAACCAGTGTAAGTTGATTCGACGGATTGCTCTACCAGCTTCATTATTGGAACGTGCTCCTGTAGTATCTTAATATATTCCTCCGACTGTTCCTTTCCTATTTTATCAAATAGGAATTTCAACAGGGTGGCTTCCTCATCTATAGTGTGCTGGCTTAACGTATCCCTTACATCAGCTATAACGGGAAAGGCTCCGCTGAGGTTTCCGGTCTTGTAAGTAATTATCGCATCATCTATGACTTCAGGCAGAGTTCTGTGTTCTTCCTTCAATTTTTCTATCAGTTCTTTTATCGGAATATCTCTGGGTTTCATAAGCAGTTAGTATCACTTATCATTTAACCTTTTCAAGGACTAGGTGTCATCCGTTCTTTCTGTCAGAAAGAAAATGCCATTAATCTTGAAAACAAAGATGTCCCTTTCTCCTGCCAAATCTTTCTCAAGTTCCTTCTTCATCTGATAATACCTGGATGGTTTGACGGGAAATCTGAGAAACACTTTTTTTGCGTTAACTTCCCTCAATCTTTCCCTGAGCATGTGAAGACTGGATGCACGATCAATATTCCTGTAAGTCTTTAATATGTATGGACTGGAAATTTCCTCTGAACCAGTCACAAGCGTTCTCTGCTTGTCAGAATATAGAAAACTGATCTCCCTCTCTTTATCCAGAAATTCCGGTAGCAGGCCTGAAATTTGAATAGAGGGATCAAGTTCGTGGATTAAATCATTTGGAATTTCTGATTTTCTGATTTCTCTGTCAATGTCTTTATTTTCGACCAATCTGGCACCACCTGGCAGGATAAGTGCTGACTTAGAATACCTCCAGGCAGATCCACCATATATGGAGAGCCTTTTCAACTCCCCCTCAAGCGAGATATATTCCATCTCCCAATCAACTGGTATCCTGTCCCTTTCAAACAATGATGGAATATCGAACGAGAAATTGGATTTTTTATATTTCTTCAAAATTTCTGTAGGGTTTGGATACAGATCAGTAAATGACCAGGAATCACCAGTTCTTTTCCTGGAAGGGTCTGAGTGGATGATGTCTACGTCCCGCATGCTCTTTATGACATCGTCTGACAATGCGTCACCCAAAATGAAATCAATATTATCGATGCCCAAGATCATTGCATTTCTCCTACATGCTTCAAGCCTATCCCTGTCCCTTTCAACCGCCATTACTCTGTCAGAAAAACTTGCAAAATTTATCGCCTGTATCCCTATTCCTGCACCAAGATCCGCTATGGTTCCAGTTTTCAGTCTTTGTGCTTTATGTAAGGCTATTTCAAGTGGAGTACTTATCCTGAACCCCTCCTTATCGTATTGTTCTCCCTTGAACGATCCTTTTTTTACCTCTGTCATCTGATCATTCCATTTACATTGAATCCTGAAGATATGATGAAATACTGTTTATCCTTCTTTGACTTGAATGCTGGATATGCTGTATTGTGTTTGAAGAAAGATTTGAATGCCTTATCCAGTTCCACGAGAGAATGCTGGAGGCTCTGTGAATTGATTTCATTCAACCATGTTATTTCTCTCTTCAATGCTGTGAGCATTTTCATGGTATCGAAAGAAGA
>Ga0078972_1012461_pt1 | contig 14607 bp, 11 predicted proteins | sample YelNatPaOPGAMG01_FD_67568 | JGI IMG/M metagenome (GOLD analysis project Ga0078972, IMG submission 67568) | Hot spring thermophilic microbial communities from Obsidian Pool, Yellowstone National Park, USA - OP-RAMG-01 (SPADES assembly) (version 2) | ecosystem: Environmental > Aquatic > Thermal... | reverse complement strand
AAAAGGTTATTGATTGAAAAAAAAGATAATTATAAGGTGATATGAAATCAGTTTTTAATTATTAGGCCCTGAAACACTCAGCTTCTTCTCATCTGGAAGAAAGCAATGCTTGCCATAACACCAATACCGAATATCAAGGCATACAGGATACCTATCTTGTGGACTGCCACGCTGTCGGTATAAGTCTGGTAAATGAGCAGACCGAGCCCGATAAATGTAACAACCAGAGATATAATAAATGCTGAGGTGTTCTTATCCATCAGAAATCCCTCCCTTTAATCACACCGCTCATATTATCTGGCACCTCCTTCTCCAAATTCCTCCATCTGGACATATTGTGAGTCGGATTCGATCATCTGTTTTATCTCATCGCTCTTTATTCCGCTCATTACAGCCCATATGTAGAATACCACAGCGACTACCACAACCATTATGAGATCATATGGGTATGGCACAAAGTTGCTGCCTCCAAGGTAGCTCTCCCCTATAAATGATTCCAGGGAAAGAACAAGTATGTAAACCGGTACCCATATGCCTGCCTTTACATATCTGGCGGAAAATATTGAAATAACTGATCTGTCGCCCGAAGCTGTGTGAATGAAGTAGAATATGAGATATACAACAAGCCCTATGTAAATTGCAATGGCCAGATCACCTACCAGAGGCCAGCCTGACCAGTAAACGATCAGTGATGCACCCACAAAAGCAATTGGAGAAAGAATCATTGACCCCTTCAGCGTAAATGGTCTCTTTAGTTCCGATGCATGCTTCCTGAATATCCTAACAGCCGGTCCACCTACAAGATAGGTGAATACAGTGGCGCTTGTAATGAATCCAACAAGCTTATACCAGCTGGGGAAAGGTGCGAAAAAGATAAACCCGATAATAAGGGTAAGTATGAGCGGGAGAACAGGGATTCTTCTCTTCTCATTCACTTTTGTGAGCTGTTTTGGAAGCAGCCCCAGTGTACCCATTCCAAAGAGGGTTCTCATTGATGTCCCAAGGTATACACTTAATGTTCCGCTTGGGGAAATGTAAGCATCTGCAAATAACAGATAGGTCAATGCTACAAGACCCACTGAGGATGCTATTGTTGCAAATGGGGCGCTATAAAGAACCTTCAGGGCCGAAGTTGCAAATACGTTGTTTGAGTTGGGGAGGAATGCACTCCAAGACCCTGCTGGAACTCCCAGTGAGTGAAAACTTACTGCTCCTATGAAAGCAACCTGCAGCCCAACATAAACCACTATACCTATTACCACTGAGAATATGGTTGCCAGCGGGACTGATTTCTGAGGAGTTTTTGCCTCACCAGCATAATCAAGGCCCTGCCTGAAGCCAAGGAATGAGAAAACTATTCCAGATGTGGCCACTGCACCCATTACCGGAGCGAAACCGTATGGCATGAAACCTGTTGCTCCCGCCGCTGGGACAGCCAGGGTGGTGAAATTGGCAATATTGAAGTGCACTACCACAAGGACAATGATGGTTCCCAGAGGAAGTATAAGCTTCCACCATGTCATTCCAGTATTGGTCTTCGCCATCATCTTCACTCCAAGATAGTTCAGGAAGAAGAAAAGAGTCATAAGGAGGCCTGCAAATATTATACCAGTTATGGTTAGAACACCACTCGATGTATACAATGATGGATAATATGCTGCAGCATATCCCACAACACCCTCAGCCTCTATGGCTGGGACTGAAACCGCCGAGAGAAAGTAAGCCCATGCCAGGAAAAATCCCGCCAAATTTCCATGGGAAAACTGCCCGTATCTGACTATGGAACCCGATCTGGGTATCATGGCACCCAGCTCAGCATAATTAAGAGCTATAATCAGAACTATAACTCCCCCGATGATCCATGAAATTATGGCAGCTGGTCCAGCAATTGCGGATGCATCAAGCGCAGCAAAAAGCCAACCTGAACCAATAATTCCACCAAGACTCAAAAAGAGGAGGTCCCATGTTGTCAGGGCCTTTCTCAGTTTTCTATCTGATCTTGTCCTTGCAACTTCATCAGCTAACATTTAAAATGATTATGCTGTAAGACCTATATAAAAGTTTGTATGAATTAAAAATAGAAATTTAGAATTCATAAATTCATTAAATCTGTTTTATGCTCAGACTCTTAATATTATAGTATCTCTGGACCGCATCCCTGAAAAGTTTGATATTTCTTCCTTCCTTCCCAATGGCCTTCCCTACCTCGTTCTGTTCAACTGTAACAAGAACATTTGTCTGGCCATCTTTCCAGTTTATGTTGATCTCTTTCACTCCAAATCTGTAGAAAATGTTCTTTACAAACATAATAAGATCACGGGAATATTCCACAACAAGAATGTGTTTGTTTATCCTCTCTTTAAGCTCTGCTATGGCATTGTCGTTCCTTTTGAACATCTCCGCAAGTCTCTTTTCAAGAACAACAAAGAGAACCATATCCTCATTCTCCAGGCACTCCTTTAATTCAACCCTTGCAACCTTCTCAAAAAGCGCCATGTATCCAAGTATTTTGTTATCGATTGTGATTTCTTTCATCAAATTTCCGTTCCATGTTTGTTAGCATCTAAATAATAAAGGTGTTATTTAGTGTTTTTCAATCCTTTATATACAAGATTTACAGCTCCGGTTCCAAGAGTTATGGGCTGTCCTACAATGATGTTTTCAGCAACCCCACTCAATGGGTCAACTTCACCGATCAATCCGGCCCTCAGAAGATGCTTGGTAGTAATTTCAAAGGCTGCTCTGGCAAGTACACTGCTTTTTCTTCCCGATATACCCTGTCTTCCCACAGCCCTTACACCTCCACCGAATGTCATCATATCTGCCATAAGCATCAGGTGCCTCTGATCGACCTCAAGCCCCTGTTCCTGAAGTGTTCTCTGTGATTCCATGAATATGGCATTCCTGCCGGCCTCTATTCCAAGCACTGTTGCAATTTCTATAATATCATTTGTATATGTACGGTTTCCGTCAACCTCATCGAGTTCGAGTACATCCTTAAGGTTTGAGCCCTGCGTATAGATAACCCACTCTTTGGTTGAAGGATCTATTCTTGCAATGGCTCTTTTTATTCCAGGTATGCCTTTTATGGTGAGTGTTTTAAGCTGTTCCTGGACCTGATAGAGCTTCTTGAAAGATTCCTGCTGAGGCTTTACAGTAATTTCCTGGTCCTTGTCGTCCTTGATAACTGTTATTCCCTTGACTTTCTCTGTTGCATCCAGTATATCGTTGAACACGACTATTCTCTCCTTCATTCTCTCCGCGTTGGGTTTCACCGTAAGATACATCTCAGCTACGTTGGTTACAATATCTGCAACATCAATAAGACTCGTGTTCTCAAGCTCCTTTACCACTGACATTACCGAGTCGTCAGATTTGGAGAACTCTTTCTTCAGATATATGGTCATGGAGGGTGTGCTTGGAATTCTTCTTGCATCCACTATTTCAATAAGTCGTGGAAGCCCAAGTGTAACGTTCATTTCCCTGACACCGGCAAAGTGAAACGTTCTCATGGTCATCTGTGTACCTGGTTCCCCTATGCTTTGAGCTGCAATGATGCCCACAGCTTCATGCGGGTCAATCTCCTTCTTTGAAATATCTTCCTGAAGCCTTTTCAGAAGGTGTAGATAATCCTTCTTGTCCATGGATTTTTTGTATTTCAGCACATCATCAGCCACTGTCAATGGGAGGGAAAACCCTATTTTCCTGGCATCTTCAACGATCTCGTTGATATCTTTTGGTATTGTTCCTGCATATGCCTCCTTTTCTTTCATTTCTGTCTGTGACCTTTCAGCAATATTCCAGGTTTTCATCTCCTTCAGGTATTTGCCTGATGCCTTGAATTCAATCAGAGGAATTGGATCTACTTTTTCAAGAACAGTTATTTCAAGAACTGTCTTTGGAGAAATATTCTTTTTTTTAAGCACAGACTGATCGGTTTCATCGTATGGGGATATTGAATCTATGACTGCCCTGAATGTGAATGCCTTGCCGTCAACTGAAATAAATCCCTCTTTGATTGACTGATCCCTGGGTGAAAAGTTTACAGCATATTTCCGGGGAAGATTTTTTCCAAGGGATTCCATATTTTTCTTGGTGTCTTTCCAGACAAGAGCCTTCATTCGACCACCTCGTTTTCAATATCGAATGCATTGTAGTCCACATCCACCGTTTTACCCTTATCGCTTCTTGTCGGGTCAACGCCGTCTTCTCCATACTTGAACTGTATGACTGCCCCAACAGTGTCCTGAACTCTTCTCTCCTCGTCTACCTTCAGGTCTTCGAAAGCGTTGATCAATCTCCTCTGCATGTATCCACTTCTTGATGTACGGACTGCAATATCCACCAGACCTTCACGCCCTCCAATACTGTGCATGAAATATTCAAGGGGATTCAACCCGGATTTGTACGAAGATTGAACAAAACCTCTTGCCAGAGCTCCAATATCGCCCTGTTTGAAGTGCGGAAGTGTCCTGTTGTAATAACCTCTGTTGAGTCTGCCTCCTCTTACAGATTGCTGCCCGACCATACCAGCCACTTCAGAGATATTGAGCATCTTGGCCCTTGCCCCGGACCTTGCCATAATAACGGAAGGATTTGTTAGACCCAGATATGCACTGGCTATTTTTCCGGATTCATCCCTCACTTTTCCTGTTTCGCTGAGAATTTCAATCTCAAGAGATTCTTCCACTGATCTTCCTGGTGAAGCCTGGAATAGACCTTTTCTGAATGTTTCAATGAGCTTGTCGATTCTTTCCACTGCCTGTTTTGATATCTCTTCTATTTTTGAAATTGCATCCTCAGGTATATCGTAGTCTGAAATACCCGTTGAGAAACCTCTGTAACTAATGAAACCAACAGCAAGCCTGGTCATTCTGTCGATGAATTTTGCTGCCTCTTCAGGGCCATATTTCCTGAATATCCTGTCCACGATGATCCCCGAGAATGGACCTATTGCAGCTTCATCGATTGTGCCATGGATCATTCTTCCATTCACTATGTAGACTTCCCTGTCTTCAGGTTCCTTTTCATATTCACACTTTTCCTTTGCACCAGCACATAGTTTGCTTCTGAATCTCATGTTGAGTGTCTTTGGAAGAATCAGTGAGAATATATCCCTGCCTGAATAGAACTTTTTTCCATCCTTGATTACTGGTTCCGGCATGTCGTCAATATCCAGATAATTCAGCATATGTACGGTTCTTTCCTCCGAGTAGAGAGGGTTATCATGAGTCAGGAGAAACATGGATGTTATATGATCATGTATTCCTCCAATGATTGGCCCCCCAAATCTTGGAGACATTATCTGCTCCTGAACCTTCATTATGATTCTTGCCTCGGCTCTTGCCTCTTCCTTCTGAATAATATGGAGATTCATTTCATCCCCGTCAAAATCAGCATTATATGGAGTGCATACTGCCAGGTTGAACCTGAATGTCTGATCAGGAAGGATTCTCACCGTATGGCCCATCATTGACATTCTGTGAAGAGACGGCTGCCTGTTGAATAGAACAATATCCCCCTCCATCAGCTGCCTTTCAACGGTCCATCCTACCTCAACTCTCTTGGAATTTTCCTCTGCATTCTGGTCTGTTACCTTTATACGCCTTCCGTCTGGTCTTATTATGTAGTTGACTCCGGTTACAAATCTGCCGAATTCATCCCTTGGGCTGGATCCCCTTTTTACAACTTCCCTGATACTTTCAATGTTGAATACGTTGACAGTTACAGGTACAGTTAGCTCTCTTGCAGCTTTTTCAGGAACACCGACTTCATTAACAGACAGGAAGGGTTCTGGAGAAATAACTGTCCTGGCGGAAAAATTTACCCTCTTTCCAGATAGATTAGAACGGAATCTTCCCTCTTTCCCCTTAAGTCTCTGAACCAGAGTTTTCAGGGCTCTTCCGGATCTGTGCCTTGCCGGGGGTATGCCTGCAGTCTGGTTATCGAAATATGTTGTCACATGGAACTGGAGCAGATCCCACAGATCCTCTATAATCAGTTGCGGTGATCCATTGTCTCTACTTTCCCTGAGTCTCTGTGATATTCTGATTATATCCACAAGTTTGTGGGTTAGATCATCCTCACTTCTCTCGCCTGTTTCAAGTGTTATTGACGGCCTTACGTTTATGGGAGGAACTGAAAGTACGGTGAGAACCATCCATTCCGGTCTTGCCACTTCATGGTTAAGAGCAAAGAAAATTAAATCTTCATCAGGTATACGCTCAAGCCTCTCCCTTACCTCTTTGGGTGTTACTTTTATTCCCTCTTCCCTGAATGTAGTGGGTTTGTCCAGTATTACCTTTTTCTGCTGGGCGCCACAGTGTGGGCATACAAGCCTTGGTGTTGCCTCATCCGTAACCTTCTTTGACATCATTCCAATTATTTCGGGGTCGGAGGTTGCCATATCAATTTCTTCAAACCTCGCCCTGTAGTTTGCGATCTCATCAGGAGTGAGCTTTATCCTTCCGCACACCTTGCATGTTGAATCCAGGAATGTCTTGATCTCCTTGATAAAGCCCACATGAAGAACCGGCATTGCCAGTTCTATGTTGCCAAAGTGTCCCGGGCATTCGTCTACCTTTCCACCGCATGTTGCGCATTTGAGTCCGGGCTCAATAACCCCCATATGGAGATCCATAAGGCCTCTCTCAATGGGGTACCCGTCGTCATCGTATGTGTCCGCAGTTATTACCTTGACCTGTGAGAGCTTTCTCACTTCGTCAGGGGATAAAAGGGCAAATTGTATTTTATAAATTCTCTTTGAAATTCCACCAGTCATTTTAAATCACCTAGTACAAGTCTCATAACTACACCCATGGACATCAGCTCATCTCTCATCAGTTTGAAAGCATAGCTTGTCTCAATTGGATGTATATTTCCAGTATTTCCGCAAACAGGGCATCTGGGTACACCTTTTCTTCTGTCAAATATGGCAACATGACCGCATGATGGATTCCCGCACACGTAAAGTATGGTACCATCACTCTGGTCCAGTAGCCTGTCCTTTATCACCATTGCAGCACCATGTGCAATGAGTGTATCTCGTTCCATTTCTCCAAACCTGAGACCTCCCTGTCTGGATCTTCCCTCTGTTGGCTGCCTGGTAAGTATCTGAACCGGACCTCTTGATCTGGCATGGAACTTGCCTGCAACCATATGGTGCAGTTTCTGGTAATAGATTACTCCAGTGAAGATATCAACGTCAAACTTCCTTCCTGTGATACCGTCGTACATGACCTCTGTGGATGTGTGCCTGAATCCATATTTAACAAGCCCTTCCCTGAGGCTCTTTTCAGGTTCGCCGTTGAATATTGTTCCGTCACCTATCTCGCATTTCATTGTGGACACTTTACCACCTATCATTTCAAGGATGTGCCCTACGGTCATTCTGGATGGAATAGCGTGGGGATTGATGATAAGGTCAGGTATTATGCCCTCCTCAGTGAACGGCATGTCCTCCTGTGGAACAACTGCACCTATTACCCCTTTCTGTCCGTGTCTTGAGGCGAACTTGTCTCCGAGCTCAGGTATTCTCTCGCTCCTTACCTTAATCTTCACAACTCTGCTATTGCTTTCTGAAACTGTAAGAATAACGTTATCTACATACCCTTTCTCATTTGGCCTCATTGTTATGGATGATTCTCTCCTTCTCTGCGGACCAAGCTTTTCTCCCCCTTCTTCCAGGAATCTTGGTGGAGAGGTCTTTCCCACAAGAACATCTGAACCTTCCACGTATGATTCAGGGAATATTATTCCGAATTCATCCAGGTTTTTATAATAGTCCTCGGCTCTTGCTCCAAGTACATCGTGGGTAGGAATTTCGAATTTATCTTCCTGGCCTCCCGGATACCTTCTCTCTTCTGCACTGTATGTTCTGAAGAAACTGCTTCTACCTAGTCCCCGTTCCATAGAAGCCTTGTTCATCACAAGTGCATCCTGAATATTGTAACCCTGATACGAAAGTATTGCAACAACAAAATTTTGCCCTGCCGGCCTCTTCTCGTATTTTATGTAATCCATAACTCTGGTCTTGACCATGGGTATCTGTGGGTAATGTAACATATGTCCCCTTGTATCAGTCCTTATCCTGAAATTTGTTGATGATAGCCCAATGGACTGTTTTGTCATTGCTGCGGCCATTGTAATCCTTGGTGATGAATTATGTTCTGGATAGGGTATGACCGAGGCAACAACTCCGAGAATGAGTGCCGGATCAACTTCCAGATGAGTGTGTTCCTTTGTAAGGAGAAGCGGAACAGGAAACTGCCCTTTGCAGATTTCACATCTTAACAATGGTTCCTGATTTGTCTGCCCTGGGTTGATCCATGAAAGTTTGGACCTGTATAGGTATGAATTACAGCTGGGGCATCTCTCAGGGAAATCGTATGCGTAAACTGAAATATAGAGATTTTCCTCCTCTTCAGCATCAACCCATTCAAGAGCTCCTCTCTTGACTATATCCTTTATTGAATATTCTCCCTCTTCCAATTTCTGTAACATCTCTGCATTTATGACCGTATTTCCATCATTGACTACCAGAAGTGGCCTTCTGATTCTTCCCCTGTCACAGTTTACAATGACTTCTCTTGTTTCTGCATCGAACCTTACATTTACCTCGTCTGAAAGTTTACCCTTTCTTCTCTCCTCTCTGATGGTCTTTGTAAGACCTGCCGGATCGTCATGGTATCCAACGAAGTCTCCGTTGAGATAAACACGTCCCGCCCCCTGCTCTTCTTTGACGACCTCTTTCAGATCCATGCCTGAGAGAAATTCAAGAATCAATTCCGGATTAATGCCCTCTGTAACGTTTATAATAAGAGCTGCATTTTTCACCAGGCCACAGTTCTGTCCCTCTGGTGTCTCATTGGGGCATATTCGACCCCACTGTGTTGGGTGCAAATCTCTTGCCTCGAAGTGTGGCTGGGATCTTGTAAGCGGTGAAATGATTCGTCTCAGATGGCTCAAAGTGCTGACATTTGAAACTCTGTCGAGCAATTGTGAGACGCCGGTCCTTCCACCTATCCAGTTTCCTGTTGCCATTGCATGGAGAATTTTCTGAGTGAGAAGGTCCTGTCTTACCGCTGGTCTCAGCCTTATTCCTTTCTTACGATTGTATGTCCTCTCAAGCTGGTACTTGAGATCCTTCATTACTGACTGGAATGAATTCCTGAAAAGTTCGTCCAGAAGGTCTCCGGTTAATTTTATCCTTTTGTTTGCCAGATGATCCTTATCGTCCTCTTTTCTCATTCCAAGGTTAAGTTCCAGAAGTGATCTTGCCATTCTTCCAAGGTATATTGCTTTCTTAAGCCTGTCGTCCTTGCTGTCACCAAGATGTGGAAGAAGAGACTTGTCTATCATCTGTGATACTTTCTTTTCTCTGAATTCCTTTGCCTGACCTGCAGCAAATCTTTTTTCCAGATATGCAATTGCATCTTCCAGATTGTTTACTCCGTTAGGAGGGAATATTTTTGGATTCTTTGCTTCTTCTATATTTGCGTATATGATTGGATCCATTTCATGACCTGATGCAATGGAATCGTGAACATCAACATCCTTTTCCATCCCAAGTGCCTTCATGAGTATTACCAGTGGGATTGTACCTGCCACACTGGGAATTGACACAGTGATAATGCCATCGCTTCCTTTTTCCATGGCAGTTAATGCCCTGAAGCCTCCTTTCTGTGAGAAAACCTTGGCAACTTCTATTTTGCTGTCGTACTTCTCCTCATATTCAACAAGTATCTTGTTTGGTGCTAAATCTTCAAGTGAAACTATAACCCTTTCTGATCCACTGATGATGAAATACCCCCCAGAATCGTCAGGGTCTTCGCCAATATACTGGAGTTTTTCCTTGCGTGTTGCATTAATAGGACCATTATTCTTCTCAATGTATGAATCAAGATTTGCACCATAGAGTGTGCATACCTTTGAACGTACCATCACAGGTATGTCGCCGATTTTTATGTTTTCAGGCTCTTTTTCCAGTCCGTCCTCAACGATCCTGACCTTCAGCGTTACAGGGGCCAAATAGTTGAGATCCCTCAATCGTGCTTCGTTTGGCGTTATCTGATTTGATGCTCCAGATGCTTCTTTGATCTCCGGTTTGTCAGTCCATATTGTGGGCTCTCCCACTGACTTGCCATTCTCTCTGATCCTACCGAAATAAATCTTGATTTCTCTTCCACCTGTTTTGCTCTGGTCGAGAGTCATAGTCCCAGGTTCATCCTCATCGGAAACCTTAGTATCGTCGACTATCTGCTGCATTCCGTTATCCGGGTTGCTCTTTGTTGCAATAAAATGATTGTACGAATCTATCTGGTGGTTCACTACACTTTCATTACGGAAAAAAACCTCAATTAACTCTTTCATTTAAAAACCTCTCCGCTGATAACCCGGTAGTATGTGGAATATCCAACAGTTGGACTCTTCCTGATAATCTTGATAATTCGACCGTTATCAAGTTTTCCATGAATATCCTCAAGCGCTTTGATTGTCGGATCATTCCTACTAATTTTGGGTAACAGATCTTTTGAAATGTCCAACTCCCTTAAAACCTTATCTTCTTCTTCCACTGGAACTAAGTGATGCTCTGGAACCAAATCATGCTGCAGTACGTTAAACTTCCCCATTTTATCCCTCTTTTGCGGGCCCGAGGGGGTTTGAACCCCCGACCACCTGGTTAAAAGCCAGACGCTCTACCTAGCTGAGCTACGGGCCCAAGCCGGCTAGTGCCCATCTTAATATGATGGGCTAATATAAAGATTCCTTAGTGATGAATTTTGCAGTAATAATTGAACAAGTAAGCCTTATATGGGAATTCCATGAACCATTGGATTGAATAAAGACTTAGTTACGGTTCCTGAACATTGATTCAATATACAATTTATAGCCTTGTTCCCATTTATGCTATTAAAATCAGTTACAGTTTGAATATTATAATTTTGAGTATGCTGAATGGTATCTGTGGACTTTGAAAGTTAATGCATGTTAAGCCGGTAACATTTGAACTGCAAATATCACCGTTCATAACTTCTTCGGATTCTTCTGTTTCAAAAGATGTATATTTCAAATAGATATTTACGCGCATGACTTCAGGAAAAATAATAATACCTGCCCTTACACCTTTCAGGAACCAGCAGATAGATCCGGAAGCAGTGGAAGTGATGGCAGAATATGCCAGGATGAATGGATTTGACGGACTCTTTGCTGGAAGCTCTACGGGTGGTGTTGCGGCACTATCCTACAAAAAACACAAAGAGGTGTTAAAAACTTATATCGATAAGATATCAGGAAATGTTACCCCTCTGGCGGGAATATCAAGGAATGATCTGGATGAGACCACAAGCCTTGGAAGGGAAGCAGTAGATTTCGGATACAGGACCATTGTTCTCATAAACCCCTATTACCATAACTATTCAGATAAAACTTTCCTGAGCTATTTCAGCAGTGTACTTGAAAACGTGGATGCTGATTTCTACCTTTACAATAACCCCGGGCTTACTGGAAGAAATCTCAAACCTGAGGTTGTCTCTGCGCTTCATGATAACTATTCCAATGTGAAAGGTGTAAAGGAAAGCAGTGGGGACCTCAGTACTTTCAGTAAATTTTTGGCCATCAAAGGCCTGGAAGTTTTTCAGGGAAAGGATACTCTTCTTTATGACTCTATGAAAATGGGGGCTGCCGGAGGTATATGCTCATCAGCTAATTTCTCCCTCAATACACTGAAGATCGCCAGGGGTTTGCCTGATGCATCAGAATCTGCATCAAAAATAAAGGAACTCATGACCATCGTTTCAATTTACGAAAACCCTGTGATCCACAATTACCTTTTCCGGAAATACATTGCAGGTGAGACCCCGTCGGGATATATGAGAAAGCCTTACACTGATCTGGATTCTGTGCCTGCAGATAATATAAAAAGCCTCCTTTGAGGTGCATTTTCAGAGTTATATCTATATGGTTCAAAGGGATTTGGTGTTATGAAAGTAAATATAGATGGAGAGGTAAAGACATTGTTCGCGGTCTGGATGAACGATGAAGGTGTGAAGTTAATTGACCAGAGGAAACTTCCAGAGAAAATTGAAATATTCACCGCTAAAACCAGTGATGACATTGTTCACTCCATCAAGGACATGCTTGTAAGAGGGGCACCCGCAATTGGCGTTACAGCTGCCTATGGCCTTGCTATGGCTAAAAAGAATGATGAAAATATGGATGAGGCAGTTGAAAAAATATCGAAATCAAGGCCAACCGCATATGATCTTTTCAAAGCTATCAAATACATGAAGGAGAATAATTTTGAACCTTCAGCTGCACAGAGATATGCAAATGAAATTCTTGGAAGAAGCAAAAAGATAGGAGAATACGGAAATGAACTCATAGGTAAAAATTCCAGAATACTGACTCACTGCAATGCAGGGGCACTGGCCGTTCTGGACTGGGGAACTGCACTTTCTCCCATGAGGTTTGCCCACAAGGAGGGAAAGAACATATTTGTATTTGTAGACGAAACCAGACCAAGATTGCAGGGGGCGAAACTCACTGCCTGGGAACTTGGGCAGGAAGGCATAGATCATGCCATTATAGCCGACAATGCTGCCGGTTACTTCATGAAGAAAGGAGAGATAGACCTTGCAATTGTAGGCGCAGACAGGATTGCATCCAACGGGGACTTTGCAAATAAGATTGGGACATACGAGAAAGCAGTGCTTGCCAGAGAGAATGGAATCCCCTTTTATGTTGCTGCTCCCGGTAGCACCTTTGATTTCAACATTAAGACTGGAGATGAAATCCCTATTGAAGAGAGGAACCAGGACGAAGTTCTGTTTGTAAACGAAAACCGCATTGGACCAGCGGGTAGCAATGCCAGAAATCCTGCCTTTGATGTAACTCCAAATAAGTATGTTACAGCTTTCATAACCGAATACGGAATCTTCAAACCTGGCGATCTCGGCAGCATGAGGCAGGCAATGAACAAAGATCTGTTCATGAAGATCTGATTTAAAAGAGAGTTGGAAATGGCAGATGAACATGAAATTACACCCTGGGATGTCTCAGATACCTTTCAGGAAGCCCAGTATGAAAAAGTTGCCAGAGAATTTGGGGCAAAGATCATAGACGAACAACTTAAAAACGAGATAAAAGACCTGGCGGGTGAGGTACACCGATTTATACAGTATGGCATATTTTTTGCCCACAGAGATCTTGATCAGCTTCTTGACGGGTACCGAAAAGGTAGAAAATTCTATCTTTACACCGGAAGAGGGCCTTCAGGCAAAATGCATCTTGGGCACCTCATACCGTTCATGTTTACCAAATGGCTCCAGGATAGGTTTGACGTGGATCTCATAATACAGATCACCGATGACGAAAAGTACATCTTCAGGGATACAAGTCAGGCGGACCTGGAAAAGTATACCCGAAGTAACATCTTGGATATCCTGAGTCTGGGTTTTAAACCTGAGAAGACACACGTTATGGTGGATTCAAGGAATTCCGATCTGCTATATAATTACGGAATAAAGGTTGCCAAGCACATTACTGCCTCCACTGTCAAATCTGTTTTTGGCCTTAAGGATAGCGACAATATTGGAAAATTTTTCTTTACCAGCATCCAGTCTGTTCCGGCTTTTATTGTAAGTGCAATAACCGGGCATAACGTCCCATGCCTCATACCATATGCAATAGATCAGGATCCACATTTCAAGATTTCCAGAGATATACTTCCAAAACTGGGCTATGAAAAACCCGCTTCAATAATTTCCAAGTTCATTCCATCGCTCAAAGGTTCAGGTAAAATGTCCTCTTCCGATGAAACCTCGGGAATATATCTGGATGATGACGGCAAAACAATTAAGAGAAAATTGATGAAATATGCTTTTTCGGGTGGGCGTGATACAATGGAAGAGCAGAGAAGGCTTGGTGCAAATCCTGATGTTGATTTCGCATTCAACACCTACAGAATGCTGGAACCTGATATGGGAAAAGTTTCAAAAATTTATGAAGAGTACAGGAGCGGCCAGATTCTCAGTGGGGAGATGAAAATGATCGCTTACGAAAAGATAACGGGATTTTTTGAAACTCTTAACTCCAGACGGGATTCTGTAATGAAAAATATGAATGACTATATGTTTAACCCGGAAAGATTTCTCTGACGAATTCTAGCAGGAGAAATTTTCATCTTAATTCCTAATCCCTATGCATCACCACTCAATGGAGGGGTTAGATTTATTAACTTTGCAACCATTGAATTCTGATAAATATGTGTGCAGATTGTGTGGATGAATCCTGTGATTGCAGATACTGTTATGGATACAGACACAATCCTGCCTGCCCGGATTGCGGTCACACAATATTTCTTGACTGCTGTCAGGGTTTCTGACATAAATGATAAAGAATTGAACTTAGTTTACTGGAATTCACCATAAATGCAGAACGCTTAGTTTTATAATAAAAGCCGGTAAAAATAAACTTATTTGATCTGAGATTAAAAAATATTTACAAAAGCCTTACTCAGGCTTTTCTGATGATATTACAGGTATTGGCTCGTCAAGGTTCAGGCCGATCTCGTCTTCCCTGAGCTTTCTTCCTATGCTTCTCTCATAG
>Ga0078972_1012459_pt1 | contig 14607 bp, 7 predicted proteins | sample YelNatPaOPGAMG01_FD_67568 | JGI IMG/M metagenome (GOLD analysis project Ga0078972, IMG submission 67568) | Hot spring thermophilic microbial communities from Obsidian Pool, Yellowstone National Park, USA - OP-RAMG-01 (SPADES assembly) (version 2) | ecosystem: Environmental > Aquatic > Thermal... | reverse complement strand
TTCGTTGAGCTGCTGGGCAAGATGAGGCTTTTCAAGACGTTGGTAACCGATGTATTGACGAACGATGGTCCAGTTCTTTTCCTCTACATGAGCATTGTCGTTTTTGTGATACGGACGTGAGCGAGTGTAATTGAAAGGATTTTTCCTTACAGAACTCATCCAGAATTGCTCGTTTCTTGTTTTTGCCTGCCAAATGATACCGTTTCCTTATGGCTGCCAGATACTCTTGTCTAGCTTGCTTTCCCATAATTTAGTATTCTCCTATTTCGGTTACCTAAATTATGAGGCAACCACTTATTTCCAACTCCTCTAAAGTTACCTTTTTTATGAGTCAATGCGCCCTATTGCGGAGCCGTACCACGATGTGGTAAATCTGTTATGTTCCTTAGGAAGATATGCAGAGAGAAGGAATAACGCACTTCTTGAGTTGTACCGTAGCTTGGCCCTCGTCAGCCCATAGTGTCGTACTTAGGTGAGACGGATGGAGCTGGGAGATTGGGGATTGAATATGCAGCGGAAGAACATCCGGCGATTCGAGAGTTGATGTTCGAACGGACAACGGAGGAGTGGTCGAGACTGACACACGAAGGGCGCCATTACATTATCGGGAGACCGAAGAGTCAACTGAAGAACTCCGAACAGCATCTCGTGGATAGAAGTCGGCAACAGGTGTACGAGAGACTCGAAGTAAAACTTTGTCTATCACCGGAAGAGACCCACGAGCTATTTATTCTTTGCCGCAAGAAAGCGCGTAAGGAAAAGACGACGGCTAACCTCTTTCGGGATCGGATCAAGGCAAGGGCTTGAACTTTTAAAAAGGAACTGTGATACGGAACGCGTCAAAATCGCCATTTTGCTTCACAGACTCAGGATTTATCTGCCGCTCAGATTACAGCTTAACCAGATTTTGTAGTGAAGACTTTCACACCATTTCTGCGTTTATCGCCCCTAAATAGAACAAACTGCCGAACTTGGGCTAAGATCCCTGTCCTTGTCCAAAAAGTCGCCAGAGGAAAAATTCTTTCGGTGACCGCCATACTCCATACGCGCAGATGACAAGTTTAATTGCTAATCCTTTCCCCTGTTGGACCACTCAACTCCGTCTCGTAATTTTACTCCCGTATCTGTGCAGCAGACTCTGAAGTTCAACAATAAAAAGCCCGCCTCAACAACTCAATCTTGAGACGGGTTCTATCTCGGAAGGGAGCGACCTTTCAGTGCAACACGCACTGGGTCACAGCCAATAACCTTGGCATGATCCTGCAATGCTCACTGCCCCGCGATCTATATGACCGTACAAAACGCTCGCGAAATCGCAGGACTGGCTGTCATCTCTGCAGTTCCTTCAAATATTTCTGGTACGCCATATATAATTTCACGGCTTGCTTACCTCCTAACTTGACCGATGCATTAGGTGCGGTTAGTAATCCGGGGTACTGGTAGCAGAGAGTTTCTTCAAAGTTCGTATACTTATGCAGGTCATCGATCACTCCCGATATCGGGCGCGGTATCAAGCCACCTTCCTTGTCAAAGACAAATACTTCCATGTCCAGCCAAAGATGGGTGCCCGTTTTGTCTGTCAGCTTTGCCAACAATGCGGCGGCCTGCGGACCAGTCTCATCCCCGCTATCCATTCGGTCGAAAGCAAATGGACATAAGATGTCGAGGTTCGGCAGAAGCTTCAAGTAAGTGTCCTCTGCGCTCCGCAGGTGATAGCAATTCGTAGCCAGCATAACCGGCTTCCCCGGAGCAATCTGATGGACATAGGGTGTAAAGTGTCTGAAGAAATTGACGATCTGGCTTCGCTCCGTCATGTCCCCTAACCCACCGTCTTTCTCTTCGCTGATGTACCATCCGTAAAATGATGGATGATAGCCGTAGAGATCCCACAGTTCCTTTGCTACCTTCTCATGCCAGGCAAGCGAAGCAGGCGAATAGTCAAACCACGCATACATCCCAACACCCAGGAACACGTGCATGCCGAGCTTGTCAGCCTCAGTAAGAATCGCTCCGATCGGATCTTTCGCAGCGATCGGCATCCGCCCGGGGAATGGCTTCGACGGGTAATACGCCAATCCGTGATATCCATTTTGCGTAATCACCGAGTCCTCATTATTGTACACCTGATTCTCAAATACCTGCTGGATAACAATAATATTCATTCCGATGCGGTGCATACCTCGCACGAGCTGTCTCCACTGAGCGTCCGTCATCTTCTTGATCGCGGCATTCCAAGGTCTTCCTTCCTTTTCACTCCAATGAGTAATCCCAACCCATGCGCCCCCAATGCGTTCAGTTGATCGCACCTTCGAGGCTAGAATCGTAATCGATTGGGAGGCACTGATGACCTTCTTTCCGTGACTTGCCACTATTAGAATGCGGTGGTGACCTGCATGACCCTTGGTTGACCAAACACACCTCACGCCTGCCGCAGAGGTCGCCGGCACTTCCAAAGTCTCCTGATACAACCTTTTCCCCGGGTTCTCCGCATCAAGATAGATCCCCACACGGTACTTCTCAGCCCTGTCAGTCCGATTCCACACAGCTCCGCGGATGTCCATCGTAATCTCGTCTGTCACAGGAGATGGTGGAATAAGCGTGACAACAATCTCATCTTTCGATTTCGGTTTCCCCTGGGCAAATGCGGCAGCGCCGCTCAAAGCCATAATCACAATTATAACAGTCAGTTGTCGCTTCATTTTTTCCTCCATAATTTGTTTTCTTTATCAGCTCTCAAGTTTGGCAGCCCCTCGAAATCATGCACCGACGATTCCTTTCCACTCAGACGGACTCAACCATACATTCCATTGAAGATTTTCTGCCATTGTAGGAGAGTGGAACTCAAAGGCGCTCAAATTTGATCCGAAAAGCGCCACCCTCTTACATGCCTGTCGGGCTCGTAGTCTGAAATACGGCAGCGAATTGGTGACTGCTGATGTTTTCACAGTTAGCCAGTTCCTTCATCTCTTGTTAAATGGTTCAAACTTAGGCACATACCTTTCGAAGACGCTGCGAATGCCAGAAAGATTTCAGACAACTCAAGTATCATTTTTGCTGATGCGAGGAGATACCGATTGACAACGAAAATGCAAATTTATGCACGATATCAACCGGCCGTGTTATTGCCGTACCGACGCAAACCGCATACGCTCCGAGCTCGATTGCTGCCTTAGCCTGTTCTGGAGTCCAAATCCTTCCCTCAGCGATTACCGGCGTCCTTACACGTGAAGAAATATTCCTGACCAGGTCAAGATCGGGAAGGCCATTTGCATCCGCACTTTCCTCGGTATACCCTGACAGTGTCGTCGAAACAAAATCAGCACCGACGTCCACAGCGGTCAACGCCTCATCAACATCCGAAATATCGGCCATCACAGGAATCTCGATTTTTGACTTTATGAAACGGACGAACTCCGCTCCCGACACCCCATTCGGTCTCAACCTCCTCGTAGCATCTACCGCTACGATATCTGCTCCTGATTTTACGAGCTTAATGACGTCGTCCACGGTTGGAGTGATCAGAACCGTTCCGGTACTGTAATATCCCTTCGTAAGGCCAATCACAGGAAGGTTAACCACCTTTCGCACGGCGGCAACATTTTCCGGGTCTCTCACCCTGACTGCCACGGCTCCCCCCAGTTCTGCCGCTTTTGCAAATGCTGCGATGAACTCGGGTGAATTGAACGGACTTCCCTCTTCCGCCTGGCAAGAGACTATAAGACCTTTCTTGAGTTCACTCATAACACATTCACCTCTTTGATCATTACTATATAATCCTCTTTTATGTGTGCCCGTTAGATGCACGGATCACGATAACGATCTCAGACACGTGTATGATTTTCGCGAAGAAATTCAAAGACCAAAGCGGCCGCGCCGATTATCCCGGCTTCATTCCGAAGATCAGAGAACTCAATCTTGAGATTGTCGGCGGTTGGACGGATCGCCCGGCTCACTAGGGTCTCACGAAATTCTTTGAAGTAGGGATCACCAAGGCCAATAAGACTCCCAGAGAGCACAATGAGTGAAGGGTTGAAAATGTTCACCCATCCGGCTGTTGCTGCCCCCAGCATTCTTCCCGACCTGGCGAGAAGCTCAAGCGCCTGTGTATTACCCGATCGTGCTAAACCAGCAATGGCCTTTGCCGACACTTCCGAACCAACGATTTCCCTCACCAGCATTGGGTACTCTTCTTTTGCCCATCTGACAAGACCCGACCCCGAAGCATACATCTCGACGCATCCGCGGCCCCCGCAGGAACACCTCGGACCCTCCGCATTCACCGTAACGTGCCCGATTTCTGCTGCATAGTTGTTTTCTCCCCTCAGTATCCTGCCATCAACGTAGATTCCTCCTCCTATTCCCGTTCCTAGAGCAATTGAGATGAAGTTCTGAGCAGACTTACCCTTGCCGAATACTCTTTCTGCGACGGCAGAACAATTCCCGTCATTATCGACCACTGTCGGAATGTTGATACTCTCTTCGACAATATCCTTGATGTGGACATCCTTCCAATCGGGGATCAGCGTCGTAGAATCCACTATTGTTCCGGATTTGAAATCGACTCTTCCGCCTGTACTTATTCCAACTCCGACTATTGCAAGGTGTTCCGACTCAGCCAATCTTGCAGCCTCTGCCACCAGTTGTACCATCATGTCAATAATGGACTGTTTCCGGCCGGGAGGATTGTGCCGTTTCCAGTGTGAGAGTTTTCCAGCCTCATTCACCAATGCTACTCTCAAATTCGTACCTCCGAGATCTATGGCTATTGCTACCTTGTCTGATAGCATGGAGCTCCTCGTTGTACCTGAGGGCAAATCCGGCATCACATTTCGACTCACCATGTTCGATCAAACTCCCCTACCTCTCCAACACCACGATTTTTTCCAGCTCCTCTAACGACTTTCCCTTTGTCTCGGGCATAACCTTCAACACAAAGAAGAAGAACGGGATCATCATTATCGCGAAGAACATGAACACGTTTCCTCCGCCAAAGCTTGTAAGTGCAATCGGGAATAGAAGTCCGATCACTGCATTTACAATCCAGTCCACAAAGGCTCCGAGCGCCTGTCCCTGTGCCCTGATTTTGTTGGGGAATATTTCCGACATGAACACCCATATAACGGCGCCGACAGAAAAGGCGAAAAAGGCAACGAACGCGACCACAGATACAATCATTACCGTACTGCCGACAACGTTTGGACTGTAATAATGCAGAGCCGCTCCAGCGAGCGAAAGGAACATGCCGATAATACCGATGATCAAAAGGGGCCGGCGGCCGACTTTGTCAATGAAGAACATAGCAAGGATAGTAAATATCAAGTTGGTGACGCCCACGCCCACGGCCTCGAGCATTGCCGAATTCGTGCTCGATCCCGCCTTCTCGAATATCATGGGCGCATAATACATGATGATATTGATTCCTGTCAGCTGGCCGAAGAACCCGATCAGCGTACCGCATGCAATGGCCAGGGCATATTTCCTTTGAAACAATCTCGTCGTCCCACGTTCTTCCTTCAATGAGTTCATTATGCTGTCAATCTCGAACTCGACGTTCATTGCCCCGACTTTTTTCAAAACATCCGTTGCCTCGTCCTGGCGACCCTTCTTCACCAGCCATCTCGGGCTCTCGGGAACGACGAACAGGAAGCCAAGAAATATCAGAGCGGGTATTGCCACGACTCCGAACATCCAACGCCAGTTGTCCGCTCCGGTATTCACCAGCAGATAGTTCGAGAAAAACGCAATTAGGATCCCTATCACGATGTTGACCTGCGATACCGCAACCAGCCGGCCGCGCAGACGTGCAGGAGAAATTTCCGCGATATACATCGGGGCCATAACCGACGACGCACCTATTGCCAACCCACCGACAAACCGCGCGGACAAGAGTGTGTACCATCCGGTCGCAAGTGCGCTTCCGAACGCAGAGACCAAGTAAAGCGCCGCACAAACCATGAGCATCGCACGTCGCCCCCAAACATCGCCGGGCTTACCGATCACGATTGAACCGACGACAGTTCCCCAGAGCGCCATGGAAACCGTAATCCCGAGCGTAGTGTCGGTCAGGTTGAAATAGCTCGTAACAAATGAAGTCGTTCCTGATATCACCGCGGTATCAAATCCGAAGAGGAAACTTCCTAGTGCCGACACGACGGTAGCAAACAACAGTTTTCTGTTCATTTTTACATGCTCCTTAATGATTTGTAATATCCTTCACACATCGGAATCCGATGGTCCCCGAGCGATTGTAACCCGGCGACATCAATAGGTATTTGCCATGCTCGTTGAGCTTGTAAGCCTGTGGGAAATACCAGTACGATCCCTGAGGCTGGTAATATGAGCCCCCCCTGATTACTGCTGCCCTAGTATGAGAATCGACATATTCATCTGTCCATTGCCAAACATTACCTACCATATCCTCGACTCCGAAAGGACTTTTGCCTTTTGGATGAGCATTGACATCATCCGGCCCTCTGAGCTTATGGGTCGTATCCGGAACGGGAACATCGGCAGGATTCCACTTGTTGCCCCACGGATAGAGACGCCCGTCGAGTCCCTGGGCGGCGTACTGCCACTCCCATTCGTGTGGCAATCGCTTGCCGGCCCACTTCGCGTAGGCCCTCGCGTCCGAAATGTCGACCCACGTGACGGGTTTGTCTCCCCAGCCTTCCGGGTATGTGCCGCCTTCCCAATCTTTGAGAAAATTGATCGTGTCCCGCGGAGCATAATGGGTCGCATCCATGAACTTCTTGAACTCCGCATTGGTAACCGGATATTTGTCCATATAAAACGTGGGTATGTTGACCATGAAGCAATGATGCCGTCTCGCGATCTTCTCGCCGGGCATCTGGACATCCACTCCCGGATTCTCTCCTCCCTCGATCTCGATACCGGACACGTTCATGACATACCTTGCGCCAGGTATTCTAATCATCCCTTTCGGGCACGACACCGCCGGCTCCGTGCGTTCTATCTCTACGATCCTTTGCGGAAGAGGTTCCCATTTGTTGTTGTAGCTCGACAACTCTCTTTTCGTTAGATCGTGCATTTGAGCTAAGAAGCTCCTAAAGCTGGAATTAATAAAAGAGTCTTTTATTTCCAATATGGCAGCATACCCTCTCCGACCTATTTTAAACGACAAAGCTTCGTTGCCGCCTTCATGGATAGGGATAAGTTTCTGCCCATGCCAAACATCATAGTAAGACACCCCCCCTTGACCAGAAACTTTCATCTGGACACCATCGACATCGAAATCATTCCTGTTGATTATCGTCCACAGCGTACTATCACGACCCGACCATTTGCTGGCGAAAACTCCGTAGTTCAGCATCGGATAATGCGGCAACCAACCGGTTCCCGTGAGTAGTTCATAGAAGTGTTGGTAAATGTTACTTATTATTTTTACGGTCTGTGCCGCACGAGGGGTCATTTCATTATAAATGCCCCATACATTCTCCCACGTCTCAAAACCCACCCCATTGAAGAAGGCATATTGAAGGTCATTCGTGTGATCATGGGCCCATCTATTGCAAACATGTACCATATGTCTGGGTTCAAGCCACTTCTCTTTGATGACAGGCGGGATAAAAGGATAATTCGCGTAAATGAAGCCATAATTCCACCCCATCTGGTCATATTCCACGTAATTTATATCGTCACCTTCCGGCTCGATGACAAGCCCTTTCTTGGCATTGTCAAATACTTCCCTCCAGTGCTCTCCTAAGCCCGGTGAAGTATCGGCGTTTATGCCGTCTGCATTTACATATTTCAGAATTCTTGCCATCGCGTCCGGATCGGGATCGGCTTCCCTATGTGTACCGATATCCCATGGATTGTAAGGGAACAATACTCTGACTCCGCGTCTGTGGAACTGTGCCACCATCTTCTTTACGCCGTTTAAGCCACCTGGCATGTCTCTGATCCAGTCAAACTGATTCCTCGAATCAATCCCCATGTTTGGATAAGTGGGCCAAATAAGCACACTGTTTATTCCACCGTATCTTGCGGTTACCGAGTCAAGATACTTATCCACAGTATATTCGTTGCTGATAGGGTCGTAAAAATACCGCTCCTGTGCCATCATCTGTGTCTGAATAAAATCTCTTCTCACCCATTGAATCTGCTTACAGTCATAGTTTGTGTCGGTGTAGGCCAATTTGGCTTTTTCGGTGGTTCGCCAGAATTGCAGTTGATGTTGCCAATCAGGAATCTGTGCCGTATCCTGAGGTCCATATATCAACTGATCGGTTTCATTGAGCCACAGACGAGTTTGCTGCGCTTCCGCATTCGAGGCATTGAATGTAAATGCTACGGCTACTCCGAACATTGAAATAGAATTAAGAATTCGTCGATGCATGTTCCTGCCGTTATTTCAACAATACCATCTTACTTGACACCATATACTGCTTGCCGTTTGCTTGACTCATCGTTAGGCGACAGACATAAACACCGCTGCTCCGATCATCGGCGTTCCATGTGACACTGTGTGCGCCTGAAGCTTCAGTGACCCGGCTCAAAAGCGTAGCAACACGTCTTCCGAGAATATCGTAAACGTCGAGAGTCACGACGCATTTTGAGGGGAGTACATAAGAGATTGTTGTTGAAGGGTTAAATGGATTAGGATAGCTTGTCTTCAAACTGAATGACGATGGGATTCGGGAGTCGCTCCCTGTTATTCCTGTGCTCGTCCTTGTAACTTCTGCGTCGCACCAATCGGCATGGTCGTAATTTATGCCATCTCCGCCGTCACCGACACAAAGCGACAAGGTATCGACTCCAGTCACGTCTAAATTCACCGATTGAGGTCGACTCCTTCCGGTCATGAGCCCTGAATCGTATTTCTTCACACCGTCAGTAAGTACCGAGAATTCCACTGATCCTAAAGTGCCCACCTCCTGATCGACACCGACGTAAGAAGTAAAGCGGTCCCACGCTTTATTAAGTAGAAAATCAATTTCACTCACGGCATGTGTCCCGATACCTTTTTTATATGTTACCCCGCCGATTATCAATGTATTGCTGCCAACGCTCTTGTCTCGTTGAACGGTTCCCCACCCCGCAGTGGCAGATAACCAGGTTAAGTCACTGAGGTAAGCGGAATCTGGGGGATCTCCGATATTGACACCAACTGTATCGCCAAAGGATGACAGGTTATCGGCATGATCGAACGCTTGAACCGTGAACACATAATGTTTATCCCAGGAAAGGTTCGTAATCACGCATGAAGTGTCGGCGGTAGTCTCCAGCAGCATATTGTTTCCATATACATCATATCCAGCAACTTCACGGTCGTCTGCAGAGGAGGACCACGATATGTTCACTTCGTTGTATGGCTCTTCGACTGATACTTTTAAATTTCTTGGTTGCGTCGGAGGTGAAATGTCCAATGATAAAGTATCATAGTTCCCTCCTGTGATTATTTTCAGCATGACCACACCATGCCCCCGCACTGTGGCAAAATACTTCTCAAGGTATATCCCTGACGTATGCTGCCACAAATCCTGCACGAGGGCCGTGTCACCGTTCAATCCAAGCTCCTTCCATGATACTGACATCTTAGCGGGCGTGCTATTGAGATTAAGGAGAACGACTGCTCGAGAGCTATCTCTGAGCGGCTTGCTCCAGATCTGCAGACCGCCCTGTGACCAAACCGGGACGCCCTGTATTCCAAGTGAATCCTGATCAATCGCAATCACGTCGCGATTCTCAAGTATCGACTTTATTGCAGGAGTCATGTCCCGCAGATCATTACCGGCAATAAGTGGGGCAGCCATCTCCGCCCACATAGTGAATTCCGTCCGGTATTCGTTCGTCGTCATTCCGCCATTGCCAACCTCAAGCATGTCAGGATCGTTCCAGTGACCAGGGCCTGCGTACTTAGCCAGCCCAGCGTTCGTACTCATATTGGAAACCATGCTTGACCAGCTGTCGGTGATGTCGCCCGTTGTTCTCCAAAGGTTACCAACGTTCAGGACCCATGGCCCTGGGAAGCTCCAGCTGCAAATACTGAATATAATTGGCCGACCGCAGGTGTCGAGCGCGCTCCTCATGGTGGTATAGTCAGTTTCAAGGTCTCCAACTGGGTTGCAGTTGTCGTATTTTAAATAGTCAACCCCCCATGAGGCAAAAGTCTGCGCATCTAACGCCTCGTGTCGATAACTACCTGGGTAGCCCTGACATGTTGCGAAGCCTCGGTCTTCGTATATACCAAGCTTTAACCCAAGGGAATGCACGTAATCTGCAAGTGGTTTTATGCCGTTAGGGAAACGCGTGGAGTCGGCCACAAGGTGTCCCGTGCTGTCACGCGACTTTGCAAGCCAACAGTCATCGATTATGACATATTTGTAACCGGCATCCTTCATCCCATCCAGCGCAATCGAGTCAGCTATTTGCTTGATCAACGTTTCGTTGATATTACAACCGAACTTGTTCCAGCTATCCCAGCCCATAGGTGGAGTGAGAGCTAGTCGATTGCCTCCTGAGGAAAGATTTCCGCTAATACTGCGAGATGCAATTCGCGCCATTACGGGATTGCGTGCAGATTGCACTTGTGCCGGGACTGTAGGTGGCTCCATCAAGCCCGCAGCGAAAGCCGTTAGAGTCACGAGAACTAGATGCCCCATCACCTTCAATTCGCTTTCATAATTCTTTTAGCCGCCCGAAGTGTCCATGCAGCAGCTGCGTTGAACCACCCTGGAGGATTCTTACCCTTATCCAGTAAGCGCTGAACGTAGGACAAATACTCGTCGACTCTTGATGTGTCTCTCATTATGGCAGCCACATAGCAAGTTACTGCACCGAGATCCCCATGATATTTCCCGGTCGGCCATTCGGGATAATGGGAGTTGAACGTGTTGTACAAATCGAGTGCCCTAGAAGAAAAAGGAGAAATTACACCTGCCCAGATCGGAAATAACTGGCACGTAGCATCAGGATAGAACCTATCCCAATTAGGAGATGAACTCCCTTCATACGGGTAGTAAGCCTGTACACGTGGGTCCCACAAGTTCTTGAATCCATTATCGTTATTGTCAAGTAGTCGCTGGTAAAAGAAAGGATTGCCTTCAGATATGATATTCTGCTCCAGCCATACCATATTTTTAAGCCCTTCGTTCACTTCCGAGTTGTCCATAGTGTATTTCGCCTGATAGTCCAACTTTGCCACGGACAACCCGTCGTTATTGTCAGGGCTGAACTGGTGGAAATAATGTGTAGAGTCGTCTATTGTGGCATACAACGCGTTCCCAATCAAGCTCAGTTGGTTCGAATATCGCTTTAACCACGTAGTATCACTCGGCACAACTTCTACGTATTTCCTTGCGAGCGTCAGAAATGTCGCAGCGTAGGAATCCTGTGAATCAAAATCCGGAATGTCCTCACCTGGGTACGCATCAATGGACGGCAGCTCAGCCCCACCGCTCAAACTGTCAACATAATAATCATAGATCGATCCGTCAGAATTCAAATGGTTAAAGACCCATGTCATCCACTTCTTGACCACAGCCAAATTTGTTGGTGTAGGGTCTTCGAGCAGTGCCTCGGCTGCAAAATTTGAAAAGTACGGACATATCCTATAATGCGGTGTTCCCTGAAAAGTATACAGCAGGTTCCTGGCCAAAATAATTGCTCCTGAAGATACAACACATGAATCGATGTACCGGGCTTCGGTACTAACGATATAATCTTTGTTCAGGGTAATTGAGCCCGGGTTGGGAGGAGGATTCAGGGGAGGTGTAAAGGTTTGATCAACGCCGCCGGCCCTGTATACTGCCAGGCCTCCTCCGTCCGTTCCGATCCACTTGTTGCCATGTGCATCAACAGTTATACTGTTTATAAGGTTGCTCGGCAGTGGGGAATTGCTGCTGGTAAAAGAAGTCCAAGTATGGCCGTCGTATTGCTCCACCCCGCCCCCATATATTCCAACCCAAAGATTCCCACTGTCGTCGGCGGTTAGTGCTCGAATATTGTCACCGGCAAGGTAGCTGTTCCAAGTTGTATCAACGAGTTCTGCAAGCCCCTTGTTTGTACCTACCCAGATATTGCCACTGTCGTCTACCGCCATTGCCCAAACAAAGTTGCTGCGCAGAGCAGAATTACCAATTGTGTAAGCAATCCACTTTGTACCATCAAACATTCCTACGCCGTTGCTCGTTCCGACCCATACTCGTCCTCTTCTGTCTATAACTACCGAGTTAATATAATCACTCGGCAAACCATCTTGGGTAGTAAATAAGGCCCAGCTTCCACCCTTAAACTCCACGAGACCTTTGTCTGTACCAATCCATTTGTTGTTGTCTTTATCCACCGTGATGGCAAGGACGTAATTACTGGGAAGGCTGCTGCTATGTGGCCCGTACCATGTCCACCTTCCGCTATCACAAGCGGCAAGACCTTTCCCGCCCGTGCCAACCCATACCACGTTGTTTGTATCCACCGCTAGTACGTAAGCAGTTCCCAAACCATAGCAAACCCATGTCTGCCAGTCGTAACTGAACTCATTTACCCCGGCGCCATTGCCATAGGTCGCTATCCATTTGTTGGAGCTCGAATCGACGGTGACTGCCATGACTTGATCTGTTAACAGGGCCGAATTACTTCTCGTGTAAACAATCCATTCCTTGGTCTGTGACAACAGAAACGAAGGAATTAACATCAGCAGAATAAGACCCACCAAAAACCTAAGCGGCTTCGCTCCAACACTCCTTTTCGTTTGCCCATCTTTATACGTATGCTGTCCCAAAAGGAAACACAAGGGACAGCTGCGTATTGAGTAGGTATGGAACCAACCAGAAAACTGCCATAGTTTTTTCGGCGCTCCTTTTAACGCGGTAACCTTCTCAGACCGCATATAGCAGGTACCATTTGAAGGCTCTTCTCTCACCTCTTCGATGAGGCCAGCGAGGACTTCCCGAGTCCCGTTCCTAACTTTCTGACCATGTCGCCGCTCGCACCCCGAAGATGCTGTGTACCGCTTACTCTCTGTCCTTAGCACACAGTTCTGACTTCGCCTGTAAAATAGAGGCTCGTCCATCTCATTACTACTTACGAGGCTACCTTTGCGTTCACTCATGTTGCAACCTGGTCATTTGCGTCGCGTCCTTTCAGACTACTTTGTCGAGTCGCTTAGTATAAAACCGTTTCCAGTCTTATACCGACTCCTCGCTATATGGCTACAGAGTTTTACCATCTCTGGAACTCGGAGGGAGAACGCCTCTCCCTCCTCATCCAGATAGTTAAAGAACAGTTTATCTCGGCACTCATTTAAGCAAAATCATCTTCTTCACTGCCGAGTAAGTAGGGGACGTGATCCGGTAAAAATATACGCCGCTAGGAAAGCCCAATCCGTTAAACTCAACTTCGTAATCCCCGGCGCTCTCCACGCCGTTCACGAGCGCCGCCACTTCCCTCCCAACCACATCATAAACTTTGAGTGTCACATGTCCTTTCACGGAGACATTGAAACGGATCACCGTGTTGGAATTGAATGGATTTGGATAGTTTTGAAGCAATGCAAATTGCGACGATAGAGGAGCAGACTGAGTAACTGATAGAAGGGTGCCGGTCGTAAAAGAGTCAATGGCGGAGTACGCGCTGGTGTAGAGGCTATCAATGCCGCGAACATGCCAATAGTATTTCGTGTTCTCGTTCAACGGCATCGAAAGCTGTATTGTGGTATCGGTTACAGTGCTATCAAATACTGCGGATCTGAAATTCGGATCAATCGAAATCTGAACCTCGTAGGTTTTCGCTCCGGACGAATTGCTCCACTTCAGAGTGGCCTTCCGGGCGACATTCGTATCTCCGCTCGGTCCAATTGCGGACGGGATGCCAAGCGATATGAACTGCCCGCCAATTCTTACGATTGCAGCGGAAGCATAGGGAACACTTACGACGTAATAGCCGGCCCTGACGGTGTCGATGGGCGACCATTTGCCTGCGAACGGTGCACCGTTAGAGATCGTCTGGCCTCCGAGCGTTATGCTGTCAGTGGCAAGCACGTTTCCACTCGGTGCTGACATATACATTACACATGCTGTATCCGGGAAGCCCGGTGCCGAGATATTCACTTCAGCGTCTCGGGGAGCAGGCGCAAATGGAGCGCTGGTGTAGTGTTCCTTGTTGAGTACTGTTACAAACAGCTGGCCGTTGCTATCCGCAACGGCGTATGCAGTTAAATTCAAGTTGGCCGGATTTGAAATAGAAACCGAGTCGATTCTTCCCTGCCCCCCGATCTTGAAAGCGGCAATCCCGTAACCCATCGGGTTGATCTGGTAGTTGCCGTCTGAGTCCATAAAAATAGCATCGTTCAGCACCCACTGTTTATTATGAAAGTTGACCCCGGACGCGCCTTGTGCCGCCCACCAATGTAGGTAATCCAGTGAATAGAGCGCAGTAGCAAAGCAATTGCTTCCGCCGGAGAGCCCGCTGCTGAAGCTGTTCGATTCAGTCAATCTGTACGGCAGTCCTGCAGCAAGCACTGGAACGCACGTCGCGGTGTATAGAGCAGGGTAATAGCTGTTGTCCCAGGTGGGGGAAAGCATTGCATCGGCCATTCCCTGCGGCGTCCCCGAGGCACCCTGACCGGTATAATTGTGAAAATAAATTTCG
>Ga0078972_1012456_pt1 | contig 14615 bp, 13 predicted proteins | sample YelNatPaOPGAMG01_FD_67568 | JGI IMG/M metagenome (GOLD analysis project Ga0078972, IMG submission 67568) | Hot spring thermophilic microbial communities from Obsidian Pool, Yellowstone National Park, USA - OP-RAMG-01 (SPADES assembly) (version 2) | ecosystem: Environmental > Aquatic > Thermal... | reverse complement strand
GTGGGATGCCCCGCTCCTCGAAATACTTCAGCCATTGTCTCAGCAATTCGACGCGTATTACCGGTCTGAGAGAAATAAATTAGCGTTATATCCATAGAACGCCTCCCAATAGTTCACTTTTACACCAATTATTTATTCCAGCAGCAGCGGAGGCATTGGCAAAATACCTTTGCCTACCAAAACTTTTACTGGCTCACGGCGTGTACCCGGAGCGGCAAAGCCGCTGTCCGCCTGAAAACGGTGTTGGGAGTTTTTGCCCGTGACCTACGCCCTTTGGGTAGTGGATAACCGTATTTGAAGATTTGCACCAACTGCTTCTGCATATCGCCGAATTGTAGATAACCTTACATCATCAGCATGATTTTCCATGCGAGAAATAGCAGATTTTTTAGTTTGCAATCTTTTTGCTACTTCATCTTGCGTTAAACCTGCTGCTTCTCGTGCTTGGCGCAAAATAACCCCAATTTTGAAATCCGCATACCCCATTTCGTAATTTTCTGCGAATTCTAGGTCACGTTTAGCACGATTTTGAATATACCGTTTTATATCACTCATGGCTTTTTACTCCTTGCCAAATATTCATTTTTACGACGGATAGCAAGTGCGGTTTCTTGTGGTGGCGTTTTTTGCGTTTTCTTTGTAAAAGCGTTTGTCAAAATTAGCGACGAGCCACTTTCAATAAAGCCCAATAGCCAAAAATATCATTTCCGAACTGTATGCGAACATTGGGAAAGCGATAAAAAATAACAGTCCGCACAGCTTGATGTTATCATAAACGTGAACTTTGCGCAAAGCGAAAAAACTTCTCAATCAAGCTGGTGACATCCTGTGCACCAAACAATGCTCCTATTGCACCTGACAGCCTGCGCTTTAGCCGCACCGTACACAGCCAGGCGTTAGCTGGCTGTGCGTGTTACTCCGCTCTTGGTTTGTTATTCAAGCTCCGTTTGCCGGAATATTCCCCACTGAAACCAATGTGGGAACCCGTATGACTCAACACGCAATTGGGCATCATCGGTTTTGCATCCTGTAAGGTACTCCAAAGAAAGTGTCTTCGCCGATCAGGCGCTTTATCTCTACTCTGTCTTGGTGTGTCGCATACCATATTATCAAGTCGGCTTTTCCAGAGCAGGTCATTGTGTCCATGTCAACCCCTACCAGTCCTGGGTTCACTTGTTCGATCGCGCGGATCATATCTTGATGTTCTTGAATCACTTTGCTTACTTCTGTTTCCGTAGGCAACTTCTCACACGGCAGATAGTGGTTTTCGTTGTCCAAAATAAAGTTGTCGTAAGCGCGGCGAACGATCTTGGTCTGTGCTTCTATGACAAAAATGCATCCACAGGCAACCACAATAGCGATGATAAGGATAACGCTTTTTTTCGCAAATTGGACTGATTTGGTCATTATTAGCGGAGCCTCCTATTGAGTACGAATGGCGGGCTAAGGTGGCAGTTCAGGCACGGGGCTGAAGCGAAGTGAAATAGTTATCGCCTGCATGCTATTGTTCCCATTCATTTATATTGTGATGGCAGCCACCCCCTCTCTACACAATCGCGAAAACTCCATTCCGGCGTTGTTTCCGTCTTGTAACTCCAAAAGAACCACCATAAGTACTTCTCGAATGTGGCTAGCTGTGCTCCTCCATAAGCACGATATGCTATATCCTTCTGAACATCATCCATTTCCTGTAGAGCATGATTGAATGGACCTTCTGCCCAAAGCGAAACCACCTTCAGGTCGAGACCGAGGCTCCATTCGCCCACGCATACCCAAAGACCAAGGTTGTTATTGATCTCATCCGCCTCATTCTTCCAGTGTATTGCGGCTTTTTGAATATGACCATAAATGTCCATGTCAATATCCGCGCGGTCAAAGCACTGATAGCGATGAATGTCCATCACGACATTGGAGAAACTCGGTTCCGACATGAAGCCCACATATTCTTGATAGGATCTGAATCCGTCATTGAAAACCACCGCCACTTCATTCTTGTCGGCATGTCTTCGGATACGGCGATAAGCATCCTCTGTGAACGTCTTCAAGAAATCGGTGGGAATATCCCATCGTGGCTCATTGAGAACCTCGATACCAATCAAAGCCGGATTTTTTCCATAGCGCTGCGCTAACCGCTCAAGGGTTTGAAGGGTATATTCAAGGCGTTCTTCTCGCGCTGCTGCATCATGCCACCACTCGCAAACTCCATGTAGTCCTCCGTTATCGAAACCGTTCTGACAACCGGGTGCAGCGTGCAGGTCCAATAAGATGAAAATCCCATGTCTTTCCGCCCACTCAAACGCGAGATCCAAATAAGTCAGACCGCCCTCTACAAATGGAGCTTTCTGTGAGCCATACCTGGAATGATATGGATACGGTGGCCCGAAAATCCAGAACCCCACTGGGATTCGGACTGCATCAAGACCATGCTGCGATAACCACTCAAAATCTGATTCCGTGATAAATGTGCTCCAGTGAGAATGGAGATGTTCCTTTGCTCCTTCTCCCATTTCCACACAGAGAGTCGTTTCGTCTGTTGCCTTCTTTCCCTCGAATAGACTCGGCGTCATCCATTTTTCCGAGACCAACCATCCCCCGAGATTTACTCCTCTCAATTTGCGGCCGAATTTGTTCATATAGTTCTCCCGTTTCGATGTGAACGATTTGCGGCAGAGCCGCCAAAGGCAGCGTCGGCACCAGCCACTTGTTGGGCGTTGAACCCCGTACCAATGAGACCGCACACCTCCGAGGTCTCACACACCGCTGCTACACTGACCGGTCTGCCCCTTCCGCCCTGTCGACAGAGTCTCCCCTTCCGCTGCTTTTGCTTGTGAAAGAAGCCTCTCACGTATTTTCAAACCAATTGCATTCATCGCTTCTTGACTTACACGCTCTTCCTCTGGAACACCCAAGTACCCAAGAATTTGAGCACCGCGAGGCTCATCGGGAATATCTGCCATGCGAGGAATGATGTGAAAGTGTACATGTTGATGTTGCGGTGCATCTGCAAATTGGAGCACATACGTTTTCAGGCAGCCAGTGATTTCCTTTAGGGCAAATGAGACGTTGCGGATTAGCTTTCCTAACTCTATTGCTTCGGGTTCGCTCAATTCGTCCAACGATACAATGTGCCGCCGAGCTACCAAGACAAGCCAGCCAGGCAAGGATGTTTCATAACAGTGAACCACATCCCAAAAGGGGGTGCGGTAGATACTATCCCAAAGCGGAGCAGTTCCTTTATCTCGCCGGGTAATCAACTCACAAGTTTTGCAGGTTCTCATAAGGATGTTCTTCACTCGTGGGCTGAATGATCTAAACTTCTCTTGCGCCGCAATGCGTTTATCAGGTGAAAGGACGTGTTTGCCCGCCTTTTGGTTCAAAATAATTCATCTAATATTTCTTCTAACCTTTTATTTACATCGCCTTGTAACTGGCTATGGGGAATGTTCAATTCTTGCAGTACAGTTTCAAATTTTTTATAGCCATCAGGGCTTCGTAGTTCAATCCACCTTACTCCACGTTGAGTAAGTTGCTGTTTGTTCAAGTCGGATAACTTATCGGCAACAAAAACATCACTATCCCTTGCTATTGTTGCATCGGCGCTTTCTGGATTACCTTTTCCCATTAACTTTACTTCACATAAATAACGATTTCCACCCCCTAACAGATAAAAATCAACTTCTCGTTGTTCATTAGACAATCCTGTAATTTCATAATTTCCATCAGGCACATTATAGAGTTTGCACAAAACTTGCATTAGAACTTTTTCTACCTGTTTTCCTGCGGTACTCCATGCGCCGCCACGCAATTCCGCGCGCTTTACGGCAAGTGTATTTATTACAATTAGACTTTCGTTTATATTCAAATCAACACTAACGCCACGCAGTTTTATAGTTAATGTAATATCTATGTCGCTTCCTTGTTCTACCAAACTATTAATTGTCTCGTAAAGTTGCTCGTAGTGTTCCATTGTTGCTTCAAGGACAATTTCTCGCCGTGCAGAATTATACATGTTGGAGATTGTTTTTTTGTTAAGACCAGAATTAATGATTAATTCCTCTGATGGCATATTCGGATTAAGAAACTCTGCCTTGTACCAGTCTATTGTAACAGTTTGGTTTCGTAGTTTTGCTTCAACTACACGTCGAAAGAAATCGACAGCATATTGCAAAAATTCTGCATTAATAAGTGTGACAATTTCTATTCGGTAGTCTTGGCTATTTACTAAGCGGCGGATAATTTTCTTTATTAAAATATCAGTTAATGTCATCATTGTTTTTTCTTGTTCTTTCTTCGATAAATTCTTGCAACGTTAAAAATCGAGTTTTTCTGTTATCAAATAGATTTGGTTTTGCTAAATCCATTTTCATTCGTTCGATATATTTTGGCTCTTGTTCCGTCAAAAAAAAGTATCTGCCTAAATTGCGAGCCGCTTTTCCTAAAGTTCCACTGCCACCAAATGGATCAAATACTAAATCGCCTTTATAAGAATAAAAAGTTATTACACGATTGCAAAGTTCTAATGGAAAAACAGCCGTATGAACTTTGTCAAAAGTCGGGTCAATTTTCCAGACATTGCTTGTTTCATAATCGCCCTTAACTCTGCTTTGTTGGACAGTTTCCCAATCATATTGATTCATATTCCAATCAAGCAATTTGTCAGTTTGTTTTCGATAAACCATTAAGTATTCTGTAACGGCATTGGGTTTGTACGCTAATGGCTTTCTGTGCTGCAAAAAACCAGCATTTCTATTTTTTACGCTTGTTTCGGGTTTTAACCAAATAATATCATCAATAAATTCCCATCCATTTTGAACGAGTCTGCAATGCAAGTCAAAAGGAATAGGATACCGCTTACTTGCATGTGCGCGACTAACTCGTGGGATAATAACTGGAGATGTGTTTACAATTAAAAATCTTCCTTCTTTTGTAATTCTGTGTACTTCATTAAAAACCTCCATCAAAAAATCCAAATAGGCATTGTAACTGACATAAATCGAATAATCTCTGGCATTGTAATAAGGTGGAGATGTAAACGTCAAATGAATAGATTCATCAGGAACATATTTCAAGATTTTTCTTACATCTCCATTAACAACTGTATCTTTAAGAAAATCTGGGCTTGCTGGGTGGGGAATAGACGGTAAAACTCTACCGTTCTTAGAAAACTCGCGTTTAATAACACTTTGGATCATCTCGTTAGGATGATCTTGCAATTCAGAAAGTTTAGCCTTAATATTTGTATCTCCTTTAAATACCAATAGTCCACGAATTGCCTGAAGCACAACTTTGGGATCATTATCACTTAATAAAGATATGAGCATGGGAACGGCTTGTTTCAATCGCATTCTGCCAATAGAAGAGACTGCTTCACGCCTTACCATTGAATCTGGGTCTTTTTGTGCTATTTGATATAGCAATTCTAAATATTCTGCTTTAGAAATTTTTCCAATGTTTTTTACCGCCCAAAAACGTATATCATTATTTGGATGTTTTATTAAAGGTATTAATACTTCTCCATCAAAATTACTTGGTAAAAAGCCAAGATTTTCTAAAATAAATAGTAACTCACGATTGTCTAAATGGCTTTTTAAAAGTCTATATAACTCGGGCAAGTTCTTTTTTTTATATTCGCTTATTTGTTCTTTAGTTATCATCAAATGGAAATCAAGTTTATAGTTTTGCATAGCCATATTTTACCCCACGCATTCTTTTTATATAAGTAGTAACGAACTAACTATATTGTCAACAACTCTTCATCTTATAACAGTTTTTTAAGAACATATGCATTTATCTTAATTAATTTGTTAATCCATAATCTAATCCATAGCAAGATGATATTAATTTTGCTTCTGTTTAAATAATAATCTCAACCCATTTTTGAGTCAACACCTTTAGCGAAAAACTTCTCAATCAAGCTGGTGACATCCTGCGTCTCAAACACTACTCCTAACCGTACCGAACAAACCTACCAAGACTGGTTCAAGCGCTACAGCCTCCTCCACGGCAAACGCCACCCCCAACCACTTCCATTCTGTATCGCGCCAGAAATCCAGGCATTCCTCACTCACCCTACGGTTAAAAAATATCTCCGCATCTACCCAGTCCCCTTGCACTGAGCATGTCGAAACCAGAATAATACACACGGTCTCGATACGCCGCTCTCAACAAATTTTCGCAGCTACTCGATTAGCGGTAATATACACTACTTAAGCCAGGCAGAGTTATCTGGAATAGATAACTAAGCAGCTCCCAGCAGTTCTAATGCCATGATTTGGTATCTCAATTATAAGCTAAGCGTGTTTTTTCATCGGTCATTACATCAGCCAGTCGGGTTTCCCATTCGGCGTCTTTCCACGTACCCAATTTTGTGTGCATATCCAGATATTTTTGAGGGATCGGATGAGTTCCCCAGACAACTTTTACACCGTATCGATTCTCCAGAAAGCTCTTAAAGGTGTCCATGTATGGGCAGGGAGGATAACCAACCAGCAATCCCGTCGCAAAATGAATCACTTCGACCCCATTCTTAACCATTTCTTCCCCAGTATATTCAATATTCCCACCGGGGCAGCCACCACAAGTGGTATATCCGACGAGTTCAACTTCTGAATTGGCATATAAATGAAAAGCCCCTTCTCTATTTCGCAGAGAACGCAAGCACTTCCCGCCCGCACAGGTGCGGTAGCGGTCACAAATGATAATCCCAATTTTCACGGTTGCTGTCATTTTATCTCCTTCATTCAAACATTATTTTGATTTATCTTAACTACTCAGTTTCTTACCCAAGAGCAGTTTTAGAAATAATTATCATGGTATCGATGCGAAGCCATTTCCCTGCCGGATTGGAGATTGCTGCAGGTAGAATGCAGCAAAACCATCCTGTTATTTTGCCGGTCGAGTAGCTACACACGTTCTTCATGAGCGGCGTATTGAGACCTTTTCGTGATGGTTTCGACAGGCGCAACCCACCGCTCAGTGCACCGCTCAACCAACGGATTGCGGTGGGTCGAGTAGCGTTCGTCGTGTATCGAAACCCAATCTTTAATAAAATCTTGTTCATCTTGTAAATCCTGTCAATATGATGTCATAGCGATCGAAGCGAAGCCATCTCCCCGCCGGATTGGCGATTGCATTGGTCACAAGGAACGTCCCCTTGCGATGACGGTTAATGGGGCTGCGAAGCGATCTCCTTTCAATGAAAACCATCTTGGTCATCTTGTAAATCCTTATCTGTTTCGTAAAAAAGTCTAATCCCGTTTACATATCGTGTGCGATCCAACGATGGATAATCCATGCGCCGGCTGCGACAAATATACTAACCAATACAAATAACGCCGGATAGGAAAAACGGTTTAAAAATAATCCCGCAGCTAACGGTAAAAAGGCAATCGGTAGCGATAAAACGCCATCCATGGCTGCATATATACCCCGTTGTGTTGGTGGAGCTAGATCCAATAAAGCACTTTGAAAGCCAACACTGCGTCCATTGACAAATGCTCCAACCAGGAAAAAAATCACTAACAAGCCTGTCCAGCCCAATGGCGCTAAAATGATTGCCAACAGGGGTGTAATGGTCGAAGTCACAGCGCAGATCCGCAACATCTGTCGGCTACCATTTCGATCGACCAGCCGTGCCCAAAACAAATTCGAAATCGAGCCCCCTAACACTTGCATGAATAAGTACCATCCGATCGCTCCGTTTGGAGCGTGCAAGTCCTGTCGAGCATAGACTACGTAAAAAGGCAGTGCCATTAAGCTAAACCCGGTAAACAATTGCGCAAAAATAAATGTCTTCAAGTGGCTGCTGATTTTGACCAAGTTCATCCAATATTCACGCCAGGTTGGATAAACTTCTCCTCCAGCGACCAGGGCTGGTTCCTTCATGACCCAAAAACCTAGTGAAGCGATTGCTAAACTGATCGCAGCGCCACCGAAAAGCAAGGCATAATTATTTGGATAGGACACTTTCACCAATATTCTCTGCGCAGCGAGCGCCGCTATCACGGATAAGGGGGCGGCAATCGCGCCTCTTCCCCCAAAGAAAGCTCCCCTTTTGCCAGGCGGGATAACCTTCCCAATCATTTCCGTAAAAGGAATATTGGCAAAACCGCCCCCCGCATAGAAGACGATGAGCATGATAACCAAAATTTTAGCCAAAAGAAGGGGTTGGTTGCTCCCGATCCAATAAATCATCCAAGCCAGAATACCCCAACTGAGGATACGAAGATTAATTGCCGCCAGCAAATAGACTTTTTTGCGCGGTTTCGACTCAATCCAGCGCGCCACAAAAAGCTGTGGGATTGCCTCTGCGACGGTCAATACGGTTGACAAGCCGCCTACCCAAACAGTCGAGCCAGTTAAATCAGCGATAAAAGAAGAAAGGATAGTTGTCGGTTGAGTCAATGCCATCCCGAATGCCAGAAACGCGCCATGCCATAAACCGCCAATGAAATTTCGGGGTAACATGGCAGTTTCCGTAAGTTGGGGAGAAGCAGCGTTGTCCTTAGCATCCATTTTGAATCTCAACGAGATGGGAATCTATTTTAATGACCGAACCGGCTGGAAAAGTATGCAGGCGATTTCCTAACTCTGTCCCCAGTTTTTCGATAGCATTTTCCCCTGTGCAATGATTGACGTAAAAGGAGATACCCCCAAAATGAGTTTCCAGGACGGATAGGATATGCTGGAGATATTCATCACTGGCATTCAGCAAGTGCAAGCCACCAAATGTCGCCAAAATGGGTTGATTGAATTGCTGTTTGACTTGGAAAAGAGTGTTGAGAAGACCAGCGTGGCAGCAGCCACAAATGACGATTAAACCCTCCTTCCTTTGATAAACCAGGGAGAGATCATCCAAATACAGATCTGGTATCCATGATTCCGCTTCTTTGACATATAAATGGGGACTGCTTCCAACGGGCTCATCTCTATGGCGGATTCCCCCGCTTGTCCATAAATGCGGTACTATTTCAATCGGTTGATCGCTAAGGATTAACCTTGTCCGCCTCGCTAAAGTGGCTTGGTCAACCGACAACCCAATGGATTGATATTTTCCTTCCCGCAAAGAATATCGGGGGCGAAAAATATCCGGGTGAGCATAAAGTGTGGCTTTTTTCTTTAACTCTAGAACGGCTTCTAATCCCCCTGAATGGTCATAATGGGCGTGGCTGAGCACAAATTTATCTACATTATCCAGGGATAACTGCAAGGTTTTGAGATTGTGCAGCAGAGTAGATTTCGTTTTCCCGAAATCAAAAACCACATCTCCCTCTTCTGTTTGGATATAAAAACTTTGTCCATGCTCAGCTATTAAATCCAATTCTTTTCTGGCAACATCATTAACGACACTGAAAATTTTCATTGTTATCCCTGCATCATCGTTCTTTTATAGATTTGTTTGCCTGCTGCTTTCTGACCTCTCTTATCCGATACGTTCGCAATGGGGATTATTTAATTTTTCTGAAAGTACAAGCAACATTATCCGGAAAGCAGCGCGGCTGGTCATTATTCCAGAAACCATAAAGCTCAACTTATTGCTGGTTATCCGGCTGATAGATTTCCCACATGCGGGCGAGTTCATCTTCTTCACAGCGAATCTCTTGATACACAGTCATTTTGCCGTCTCGAAAAATTTCTACGCCTTTCCCGCTTGCCACTTCTCCAATATCCGCATACACTATGTCGTTCTTCTTGAATTCCGATTGCACCCGTTCAATTTGATCAGGTGGGATCGTGGCAATCAATGTTCCAGAAGAGATCATTTTTAGTGGATCGAATTGAAACGCTTGGGCAAACCGTTCTACTACGGCTGGAATTGGAATCTGATTGGCGTCAATCCTTAATTTCACCCCCGATAGCTGACTTATTTCAAGGAGAGTCTCCAGTAAACCACCCCGCGTTACATCATGCATCGCAGTAGCCCCCGCCTGGGCAAAGATCATCGCCTCTGGTAACACACTGACGCTCCCTAAGATATGGCGAGCTTCAATAATCTCCTTCTCCGTAAGTCCTAATTTTTTCGCTGTTTTCACAAAATCGCTGGCTAAAATGGCTGTTCCTTCCAGGGCAATTCCTTTGGTGAGAAAGACGTGATCTCCTATCCGCGCTCCTCTCGTCAATATCGGAGCTCTATCGGATAAAACCCCTAAGGCGGTCACCGCCACTAACGGTCGAGACAAGTTGGACGAATATCCAGTATGCCCCCCTATTATCGTCACCCCAACCTCATCTGCTGCCTTGCGGATATCCGCCATAATCTCAGCCAAAAGCTGCTCATCTTGCTTATGGGGCACTAAAACCAGTACCAGTATCCAGCGCGGGCGAGCGCCGCTGGTCGCGATGTCATTGCACGCGACATGTACCGCTAAGTAACCAATCTGATTAACCGCCCCAACGATCGGATCAAGATGAGAAACAAGAAGATCACCCCCCACTTTCGTCAGGGCGACATCTTCGCCAAAAACAGCTCCGCTCAGGACATCAGGATCAGAGCTTTTCAAATAAGGATACACACAGCGATTCAGTACATCCAAAGAAAATTTAGACATAGCACATCCTTTGAAATTAATAGGTGAAATATCATTAAGTTTACCTTACAGAGCTAAAAAAGGTGTCCCGCATTACCATGCAGCAATATTTGTGTTCCAATTGGCTGTCCAACCAAAGAAGCAACCATGAGACATTTGACTTTAAATAAAAAGAAAATATTAACAGGTTCTTCGCTGAGTGTCTCAAAATTCCCTTGGCCCTTTGCAATAATCAGATCGGCCTGTTGGAATAGTTGCTGGAAATTTTCATCACAATCGCTCAATATTGTCCCAGGCGCATCCGAGCCATTGTTCATTACTTTCACTAACTTATCCAACCCAACTTCCTTGGCGTCTTCAATGGTTGCATCGTTGATGACCGGGCTGCCTCGGACTGCCAGAGTCACCCGCTCTGCGCGAAGTTGCTCAATCAGCAAGGAGTCAAAGGCAATTTCGCCAGCATTATCCGCAAGGTATAGAATGGATCGAGCACGATTAACCGCTTGACGAAACTGTTCCGCATCACCTATAAATGGTTCAGACAATGCCTGATCCACCGCCCTTTGGATATCGATTAATTTCAGGTCACCGTTCACACCCAAATCAATAATATTGCCAGCGATTGCCAAGCGGGCTGCTAAAAGTAAAGGATCTGGAGAAGCTTTTATTTTATCCCTCAAGATAGGGATCATTTCCAATGCTAGCTGATTCTGCTTTGTTTTCAATTGGGAATAAGGATCATTTATGCCGCTTTGTTTTCTAATCGAACGATGGATAATTTGGGCGATCGCAGGGGGTGATTGATTGAAGTCGATCTCCTTCAACATTCCAAGTGTATCCCGCATGATATTGGAATGGATTGCAGGATCATCCGAGACCAATCGAGCAGCATCTAATGTCTGGCGTAATATGCAGGGAATACAATCAAGCGCTGTTTTCATATTGGTGTATCCTCATCATCGTATTGCATTCGCATAGATCAAAACTCAATGCAGAGTATTGCGTGGGTGTCCCACGTAATTCTATTCGTGATGCTCCGTAAATGACATACCAATATTATATGACACATTCATCATATTATCAATTTTTGTATTAATATTATAAAACTAACCTCATTCTTCATAAATCCTTCACAACAAACACAGATTCCCTTCAAACCAAACGGTTATCCTTATCATCAATGTTCATTCATCTAAAATTGAATGAATACAAAAACCAAAAGATGAAAAGGATGTTCGATGAAAAAAATCGTTTTTTTACTGCCAATATTAGGGATCATTCTCAGTGCCTGTGGCGCTGCGCCAAGCCAATCCACTTTTTTTGAAAACACTCCAATGATTACCCCTAGCACTGGTCAAGTTACTGAGCAATCCACACCAAGCTCACTGACACCTACCCAATCCGTTCTAACAAATGACGAAGCAAGCATTAACTCAAGTGATCTTGCTACAGCAGTGAGTGCTATCCCCGCTGGAGTCCTTTCGCAAGCGGAAATCGAGGCGCTGACTTACATGCGTGAAGAAGAAAAACTGGCACGGGATGTCTATATCACTTTATACAACCAATGGAATTTGCAACTCTTCAATAATATATCCCAATCTGAGCAAACTCACACCGACGCGATTAAGACACTTCTGGAACGTTATAACGTAAAAGATCCTTTTGTCGATCAAATCGGTGTCTTTTCCAATCCAGAAATCCAAGCTTTATATAACCAACTCATAAACCAAGGATCTCCATCACTTGCGGAAGCTCTCAAAGTCGGTGCTTCCATTGAGGAGATAGATATCCAAGATCTCGAAAAGCGGATGACAATTACCGATAAAGCCGATATCCTGCTGGTCTTTCAAAACCTGATCAAAGGTTCTCAAAACCATTTACGGGCATTCGTTTCGACCCTTCAAAGACAAACTGGCGAAGTATACCAACCCCAATTTCTGAGCCTGGAAGAATATCAGAATATCATCTCCGCATCGAAACCTGGTGCGCCTGCAAATCAAAAGCCATAACACCCTTTTTCAGGTATAATGCGCATTTGTTTGCGCAGAAGCAGACAAGAGATAAGGATCGCCGAAAAACGTTTGGCGATCCTTATTGCTGAAAATCAGCAGTCTATTCTGAGGAGGTTTTTATGGAAACGATAAAATTGGGATTAAGCGCTCTGGTTATTGTGGTCACTTTAATTGGTGTGGCAATCGGGCGTTATCCCAAGCTGCGCATGAACCGAGCGACCATTGCTTTGGTCGGCGCAACCATACTCATGGCATTGGGCACCATCTCCTTAGATCAAGCCTTTCAAGCCATTGACATGAACACCATCTTCTTGTTGTTTGCCATGATGGTCATCAATGTCAATTTACGCCTTTCGGGTTTCTTTCAAATCATCACTGCCTGGGTGGTAAAAAGGGCACATTCGACAAGACAACTTTTAGCATTGATTCTCTTTTCCTCTGGTGTATTATCAGCCCTTTTCTTGAACGATACGATCGTTTTAATGTTCACCCCGTTAGTCATTGAAATCACCCTGACACTCAAACGCAATCCGATTCCCTACTTGATTGGGTTGGTCGCAGCAGCCAATATCGGTTCCGCAGCAACCATCGTTGGAAACCCACAAAACATGATCATCGGACTGGCTTCGGGAATTCCGTTTTCGCACTTCACTGCCTCCTTGTTCCCTGTGTCCCTTGCCGGATTAATCATCATCTGGATTATTTTGGTATGGCTCTACCCAACCGAATTTAATAAAGTGGCGCTGGATTCGAACATCGAAATTCCAGTGCGCACTTTTTGTCCCTTGTTGCGGAAAAGCTTGCTGGCAACGGGCGGGATGTTATGCGCCTTTTTGCTTGGTGCGCCGATTCCCTTAGCCGCCCTCAGTGCCGCCGCCTTCTTGCTCATAACCCGCAGGCTGAAACCACAACGGGTATTTGCTGAAGTCGATGGCGCGTTGTTGGTGTTCTTTGCTTCTCTATTCATCGTTACCGGCGCAATTGAAACAAGCGGATTTACAAATATTTTATTCAAAGTTGCCCAACCGATCGCAGAACGTGGCATCGCCTCCCTAGCCGCAGTATCGGTGATTCTAAGTAATCTGGTGTCTAATGTACCAGCGGTGTTGCTATTTCGTCCCTTCATTCCCCATTTCCCCAATCCACCCCAAGCCTGGTTGACCTTAGCCATGGCGACGACCTTTGCCGGCAATTTAACTCTACTTGGCTCTGTTGCAAATCTGATTGTGGCAGAGACCGCCAAACGCAAGGGAATTCACTTGAACTTTGCTGAATATCTGCGAGCAGGGGTTCCGATTACTATTCTTTCATTGCTGATTGGTGTGATATGGCTTAGCGTTATATTATAGGGAGTGTAAACCAGAATTGAGTATTCTACTAAGACGCAAGTAATAGAAAGTTATCGACTTCTTTTAACTATTCAGGATAGCCGTTATCGGCGATGAGCGTTCTTCGCGACCGAAGCAATCTCCATGCCTGAGTGGGAGACTACTTCACTTCGTTCGCTGTGACAACTACCGAACCGTCATTGCGAGAGAGCGTTCTTTGCGACCGAAGCATTCGCCATGCCTGAGTGGGAGACTGCTTCACTTCGTTCGCTGTGACAACTACCAAACCGTCATTGCGAGAGAGCGTTCTTCGCGACCGAAGCATTCGCCATGCCTGAGTGGGAGACTGCTTCACTTCGTTCGCAGTGACAACAAACTGTCATTGCGAGAGAGCGCACTTTGCGAACGAAGCAATCTCCAAGTACGAGAGGGAGACTGCTTCACTTCGTTCGCTGTGACAACTACCGAACCGTCATTCCAAGAGAGCGTTCTTTGCGACCAACCTCCTCCTGTTTTGTGTTTTCCAATTTCAGAATATCTCGAAAATCTTTAATAATATTCTGACATTTTTTAGCTCTTTTATGATATAATAAACTATACAATACATTGACATTATCAATACATCATTAATCTGGATAAAAAAGGAAAAATATGAAAAATACTCGCTTGCTGACAATCTTTGTGATTGTTTTCGTGGATTTACTCGGTTTTAGTTTAATCCTCCCTTTACTGCCCTACTATGCCGAATC
>Ga0078972_1012455_pt1 | contig 14615 bp, 14 predicted proteins | sample YelNatPaOPGAMG01_FD_67568 | JGI IMG/M metagenome (GOLD analysis project Ga0078972, IMG submission 67568) | Hot spring thermophilic microbial communities from Obsidian Pool, Yellowstone National Park, USA - OP-RAMG-01 (SPADES assembly) (version 2) | ecosystem: Environmental > Aquatic > Thermal... | reverse complement strand
AAAAGATCTTTTAGAGACTAAAAAAGAAAGCACTCTTTTTGATATTGTGAGGAGGCTTTTAAAAAACGAAATCTTATTAAAAGTAGAAAGGGGAAAATATCTTTTAAAAGGAGTCGGGATTCACGATTTTGTTTTAGCAAACTTTGTTTATCAACCTTCCTATATTTCTTTTGAATCAGCCTTAAATTTTTATGGTATTTTATCTCAATTTCCTTATGAGATTTCCAGTAGCACTCCCAAAAAAACAGTTCAAAAGACCATTGAAGGAAAGGCTTTTATTTATATCCATATTAAAAAAGATTTATTTTGGGGCTACGAAAAAAATAATGGTTTTCTAATTGCCTTACCAGAAAAGGCTCTTTTAGATCAAATATATCTTGCTTCCAAAGGTTTAAGAAGTTTAAGTTTAGATGAATATGATCTTTCCTCAATTGATATCAAAAAGTTTAAAGAATTTTTAATTAAATATCCAAAAACAAGACAATTTAATAAAATTGTTGATCAAGTTAAAAAATATATCAAATTATGATAACTCGAAACCAAATTGACCTTTTGGCTAAAAAATTTAAGATCAACGAAACTACTATTTTTAGAGAATATCTTCAGATTTTGTTTTTAAGCAAGCTTTATACTCTTTCGGGAAGCGAAAGGATTTTTTTTAAAGGAGGGACGGCTCTTCATTTGATTTATAAGATGCCTCGATTTTCGGAGGATTTAGACTTTACAGTTGATTTTGGGGAAAAAGAATTTTTAAATTTTATTTTTAAAGTTTTTGAAGGTTTGTCCAAAGAAGAAGAAATAAATTTTAAAGAAAGAAAAACGATTTCCGGAAAAAGATTTTTATTAACTGCTGTCCCTTCGATTTTACCTTATAAAACTTTTGTCAATTTAGATTTTTCTTTTAGAGAAAAAGTTTTGGTTCCTCAAAAGTCAGTTATTGAGACAGAATACCCAGTTCTTTTTACTTCATATGTTTACCACCTTTCAAAGGAAGAAATTTTTGCAGAAAAAATAAGAGCAATTATGACAAGAAAAAGAGGGAGAGATCTTTATGATTTATGGTTTTTAATCAATCAGGGCACTCAGATCAAAGAAGAACTTATCAAAGAAAAATTAAAATATTACCATTTAGAAAATGTAAAGAAGCAAGAAATTACAAAAAGAATAGAACAGTTTTCCGAAAAAGATTTTATCCAAGATTTACAACCCTTTGTCCCAGTTGACGAGAGAGGAAAACTGGCAAACTTCTTTAGTTATCTGAAAGAATATTTAGAAGAAAAATTGTCAGTGAAAGAATAGAAAGTTTTTTCTAAACGATTCCTGAAAGTAGATAAAAGTATATACTAAATGGGAACGATCTTAATTACCGGTTCGGCCGGTTTTATTGGTACTAATTTAGCCAAAAAGCTGCTGGTTTTTGGTAACAGAATTATCGGGGTGGATAATTTTTACTCTAGTTCACCTGAAAGATTAAAAATTTTTGCCGACCAAAAGAATTTTTCTTTTATCAAACACGACATTAGAAAGCCTTTAAAAATCAAGGAGAAAATTGATGAAATTTACAATTTAGCTTGTCCTGCTTCACCGCCGATTTATCAAAAAGACCCACTTTTTACTTTAGAAACGTCAGTTTTAGGAATTAGAAATGTGTTAGAGTTGGCGCAAGAAAAAAATGCCAAAATTCTTCAAGCTTCCACTTCAGAAGTTTACGGTAATCCCTTAGAACATCCGCAAAAAGAGAGTTATTGGGGAAATGTTAATCCAGTTGGGCCAAGGAGTTGTTATGATGAAGGGAAAAGAGTCGCGGAAACTTTTTGTTTGGAGTATTTTCAAAAAGGAGTTGACGTAAGGGTCGTAAGAATTTTTAATACTTATGGTCCGTTTATGAACCCTGCTGATGGTCGGGTAGTCGTTAATTTTATTGTTCAGGCTTTAAAAAATGAGGATTTAACAATTTATGGCGATGGGGGTCAAACACGAAGTTTTTGCTACGTTGATGATTTAATCGCAGGAATGATTAAATATATGAAGCTAAAAGAAAGATTCTTTGGTCCAATAAATTTGGGTAATCCCGAGGAATTTACAATTAAAAAGTTGGCAGAATTGGTGTTAAAATTAATTCCAGAAAGCAAAAGCAAAATTGTTTATCAGCCTTTACCAAAAGACGATCCAGAAAAAAGAAGACCGGATATTTTGTTAGCTAAGAAAGTTCTTAACTGGGAACCGAAAATGAGGTTAGAAGAGGGGTTGATTAAGACTATTGGGTATTTTAAAAATTTTTTAAATGAAAATATTTTATGAAGAAAAACAAAAAATTTGATTTAAAGTTTAGTATCTTGATGCCTGTTTATAATGGGGCGAAAATAATTTCTCCCACCCTGCGAAGCATTCTATCTCAAAGCTTTGATAATTTTGAGATTATTGTAGGAGATGATTGTTCTACTGATAATACGGTGGGAGTGGTGAAAAATTTTCAAAGGAAAGATAAAAGAATAAAGATTTTTGTTAATAAAAAAAATCTAGGATACTCGAGAAATTTGGAGAGTCTAAGAAAAAAAGCTATCGGAGATATCATTTACCTAATGGGGCAGGATGATATTTTGGCAGAAGATACTTTATTAAAAACTTATAATGCTTTTAAGACTTCTGAAAATATTGGGGCAGTTACTCGGCCTTATTTTTGGTTTTATGAGGATATCAAAAAACCAGTGAGGATTAAAAAAAGAATTAGCGACAAGAAAGATACCGTCTTAACAATTAAATCTCCTCTTAAAGATATAATCACAATGTTTAGCACTCTTGACCAACTTTCAGGTTTGGCTTTTAGGAAAAAATATATAGATATACCTTTCCATGAGGATATTTTTCCTTGTCATGTTTATCCATTTGCTTCAATTTTTAAAAAGTATCCAGTTGTTTTTTTGAAAGATTACTTGGTTGCCGTAAGAATAACTAGCAGTCAGGCGCGAAAAGTTTCATGGATTTATAATAAATCGCCAGTAAGAAGTTGGGCAGAGATGTTTGAGAGTGTTTATAAAGAAAAAAAATATGAGAAGTTCAGACAGAGAATGATTGAAGACTTCGTGGCTACCAATTATGTAGGTTTATTACAAATCAAAAATTATTCCCAGCATAATTATTTATATACTTTAAGGGAAATTTATTATCTTTTGAAATACCGGCTGAAGAATTTTTTTTCTCCTGTTTTTTGGCTGTTTTCAGCTTTGTCGTTGTTAACACCACCGTTTATTTTAATTCGTTTGGCAGATTGGTACAAAAACAATATCTATTCCTTGGCAATAGGCAAAGTTGAGTTTCCTTATCAGTTATAATAGAAAAATGAGTTTTTTTGATTCGGTAATTGATAAATTCCATAAGTCCCTTTTTTGGGGAAGAATTTTTCATACCCTCAATTATTGTTTGCAAAAAGAACTTTCTGATTGCGAGACTGTTTTAGATATTGGCTGTGGGCCTTCGTCTCCTTTACAATACTGTTCAAACATTAAATATAGTGTGGGGGTCGAACCCTTTAAGCCTTATTTGGAGGAATCAAAAAAGAAAAAAATTCACACAAAGTATCTTAATAAAAAAATTGAGGAATTAGATTTTCCGGCAAATAGCTTTGACGCTGTCATAATGATTGAAGTTTTAGAACATTTACCAAAAAAAGTTGGCAGAGAAATTCTTAAGAAGGCAGAAAAATGGGCAAGAAAAAAAGTAATTATTTCTACCCCAAATGGGTTTTTTCCAATGGGAGATGTAGATAAAAATCAATACCAGACACATCTTTCTGGATGGACAGCGAAAGAACTCTTTAAAGAAGGATTCGAATGTAGAGGAATTTGTGGACTGAGGTGTTTTTACAATAAAGAGAATGAGGTAGAAACTCTTATAAATGAAGAAAAAAGTAAAAATATTTCTTTTTGTAATATAAAGTTTAAGCCACAAAGGTTCTTTTTTATATTAGCTGGTGTTAGCCAAATAATTGCTTATTTTTTTCCAAAATATTCGTTTGAAATATTTGCTGTGAAGAGAAAATGAAAATATTAAATTTTGTGTTGAAATTATTATTAAAAATTTATACTGCCCTCTATACAAGAAAGTTTCACTTTTTTGGTAAGAATTCTATCATTAAACCTTTTCTAAATACTTCTAATCCTCAATATATTTCGATTGGAAATGATGTAAATATAGGTTCCTTTTGCAGAATTACCGTTAGCACCGAATTTGGCGGTAAATCTTGCGAAAGCAAAAATAAAATAAGAATAAAAATTGGTAATAATGTAGATATAGGACATAATTCTTTTATTAGCGGAAATAATTATATTGAGATTGGCGATCATTCAATTTTAGCTCCTTATGTGTTTATTACTGACCATGATCACGGCTTTGAAGACGTTAATAAAAATCTACACGAGCAGCCATTAACGGAGGGAGGAAAAGTGATAATAGAGGATAATGTCTTTCTGGGGACTAAATGTTCAATACTTAAGAACATAAGAATTGGAAGACATGCAGTAATTGGAGCAAATGCAGTAGTATTGAAAGATATACCTTCTTACTCTGTTGCAGTAGGCAGTCCAGCTAAAATTATTAAAAGGTATAACTTTAGAAAGAAAAAATGGGAGAAGGTAGATTGAAATGAATATTTTAAGGAAAGTCAAAAATATAGTGGAAATCAATCCATTCTTTAATAAGATTTTTGATTTATTAGGAAATTGTCCATTTTATCGAAAGATAGTTTATTTTAAGATTTCTCAATTTGAGAGAAAAATTAAAAAAAATAAAAACTACAATATTGTTATTGAAACTACAAATCTATGTAATGCTCGATGCATGATGTGTCCTCATAGCATAATGAGAAGAAAAAAGGAAGTTATGAACGATTATGTTTTTTCTAAAGTTGCAGAAAAGTTGATTTTAGAAAAAATTAATCCACGGGTTTTTATTATGAATGGGTTCGGTGAACCTCTAACAGATTCAAAAATATTCGAAAGAATTAAAAAATTAAAAAGATTATTTCCCCAAGTGCCTATTAAATTTTATTCTAATTTTAATTTGGCAAGATATTCAACCATTAAAAAAATTTTTGAGAGCGGTTTAGATGAAATAAATATAAGCCTAAACGGATATAGTTCTAAAAGTTATGAAGAAACTATGGGATTAAAATATAGAAAAACTATTAATAATCTTAAAAGATTAATTTCTGAAAAAAACAAAAGAAAAAGTAAACTTACAATCAGACTCTCGATGACTTTAGTAAAAACTAACGATCAAGAAGCAAATAGATTTGTTGAAAAATGGGAAAAACTAGTAGATTCCGTGAGTGTAAATAGGGTTCACACGTACGGCAATGCAATTAAAGATGTTTCTGGCAGTTATAAAATTAATTATAACAAAACGCCCTATCCATGTAAGTATATTTGGAATACTATCGTATTTGGAGTAAAGGGCGATATTTTTTTATGTTGCCTGGACTACGAGGGAAAATATATCTTTGGAAATGTTTTAAAAGATAATATTCTTGATTCTTTTTATTCTGAAAAATTTAATAAAATTAGAGAATCACACAAACTTGGAGATATTAAAAAGTTACCCCTTTGTGCAACTTGTTATACCCCCTTTAGAAATGGTATTGAATGGTTTATTGAAAAGCTATATTAAATTAATTAAAGATGAAGTTAAAAGATCCTAATATTTCAATTATTAACGTTAACTATAATGGGAAAAAATTTTTAAAAGCATTTTTTTCTTCTTTAAAAAAGTTAGATTATCAGAATTTCGAGGTAATTTTTGTAGATAACGCTTCGAGTGACGGTAGCATAGAGTTTGTAAAAAGAAATTATCCGAAAGCGAGAGTAATAGAAAATAAAAAGAATCTTGGTTTTGCGTTAGCCAATAATCAGGGGGCAAAAATTGCAAGGGGAAAATACCTTTTTTTCCTAAATAATGATACAAAGATTCATCCCGAAGTTGTTTCAAAATTGGTTGAAAAAATGGAAAAAAATCCTACAATTGGAATTTGTGGGGGGAAGATTTTAAGTTATGATGGGGAAAGATATTTTCATACAGGTATCGGAGTAGATATTTTTGGATACCCTGTTTTGGGCAAAAAATTTTTTCTGTTATTTCCAAGGAATTTTTATTTTTATGACACCTTTAAAAAGTAAACACATTGTTTTAAAATTAAAAAAAATAGTTTCAAATAAAAAATAAAATGACTTACGTTAGTAAAAAGACTAAAAGAAAAAGAATTTTATTTATAAGTTCAAGTCTCAGCGCGGGGCCTATGAAAACCGGCATAACCGGCGGAGAAACAAGATTAGCGGAGATAATGAGAATCTTTTTGAAGGAGAACTGGGAGGTTCATTTTTTGACTAATGGCGGGGGAGAAGTTCTTTGTAAATACTTTAATCTTAAAGGAGTAATACACCATAACCTTAATTTTTCTGAAGGGAACTCAAGGTTGTGGAATATAAAACTAACTTTGAATTTGTTCTTTAAACCCATAAAAGGCCCCCAAGCTTTTGAAGGATATCTATACACCGCAAATGAATTATTATTTGATGTTATTCCTGCTTTAAGATTAAAGTTCGTCAATAAAAAAAATAAATGGATTGCCGTAGCCCACTGGATGCCTCCGCTGAAATTTTGGCAACGAAAACAATCTACCCTTATGAACTCTTTTTTATTTATGTTGGGGGAACGATTGAGTGTTTTTTTAATTAAACATTTTTCTGATATTACTTTAGCTGTTTCTCAATCAACTAGAAGACAACTTTTGAATGTTGGTTTAAAAAGGAATAAGGTAATACCGGTAGATTGCGGGGTGAACTACAAAGAAATTGTAAAAATTACTAAAAGAAATAGGAGAAAAAAATATGAGGCAGTTTTTATGAAAAGAATTCAAGCAGTAAAGGGCGTTTTTGATTTAATAGAGATTTGGGAACAAGTGGTTAAATTAAAACCAAATGCTAAATTAGCCATAATAGGAGGAGGAGTAGATAACCAAGCGGTTGTTAATATTATAAAAGAGAAGAAGCTAGAGAAAAATATTGTCTTTTTTGGGCCAATTTTTGATTTTAAGAAGAAATTTACAGTTTTGTCTCAATCGAAATTATTTATTTTGCCAAGTTATGAGGAAAATTGGGCTATTGTAATTGGAGAAGCTATGGCTGCAGGTTTACCGGTTTTAGCTTATGATCTACCAGAGCTTATTGAAGTATGGAAGGATAATTTTATTCAGGTTCCTTTAGGAAATACCAAAATTTTTGCTGATAAAATTATTGAATTATTAGATAATCCCAAGGAAATTGATAGAATGTCTAAAAAGTCCTTAGAGTTTGTAAAAAAGTATGATTGGGAAGCAATAGCCAAAAAGGAATTAGAGATTATTTCAAGCGTTAGATGAAATTATGAATAGCAGAAGTCCGAGTCAAACAGAGATTATAAAAAACATTCAAGAGATAGCAAAAAAAATTAAAGGTAAGGATGTTTTAGATGTAGGATGCGGTGACGGTTTGTATACGTCATTGTTTTGTAGAAATGACAATAATGTAGTGGGAATTGATTTGCAAAAACTTGTTGATCCAAATGAAATTGATTTCAAATTTATAGAGGGTGATGCTCTTAATATGCCTTTCCCTGATAACTCGTTTGATGTGGTATCTTCTTTTGATGTAATTGAACATTTGAGCGACGACCGGTTGTTTCTAAAAGAATGTTGCCGAGTGCTTAAAAAAAGTGGCCGATTAATTCTCGGAACTCCTAATAGACATAGAATTTCATTTTTTATACTATCAATGTTGGGAAAGAAACCAAAATTTCCGAGAAATTTAGGCAGACATCCAGCTTTGGGAGATATTATTCACCTTCGAGAATATACAGTTAAAGAGATTACTAGTCTTTTGAAAGATTGCGGTTTTAGAATAAGAGAGGTGAGGCTTTTATGGTTAGGCTTTTCTTTTGGGAAGCTGGAGGTGGGAATTAGGAATTTTCCTAAATTTTTTTCTAATTTAGTTTTATATATTTTTATTGATTCTCAAAAAGTGAAGTAAAAATGAAAAAAATATTTTTTGTTTTTGGAACAAGACCAGAAGCAATAAAGTTAGCGCCAGTAATCATTGAGGCCAAAAAGCACAAAGAATTTCTGACTAAAGTAGTAATTACTGCTCAGCACAGAGAAATGCTAGATGAAGTTTTGAGGGTTTTTAGAGTAAAACCAGATTTTGATCTTAACGTGATGAAACCAAATCAGACGCTTTCAGAGGTTACTTCAAGAATTTTAATAGGAGTTGAAAATATTTTGAAAAAAGAGAAACCCGATTGGGTAGTTGTTCAGGGAGATACAACTACTGTTTTGGCAACAGCATTGGCTTGTTACTACCAAAAAAATTCTTTAGCCCATGTAGAAGCGGGGTTGAGAAGTTTTGATAAGTATCAACCATTTCCCGAAGAAATTAATCGTCGTTTAGTTAGTCATATTGCTGATATTAATTTCGCTCCTACCAAAGGAGCGGCCGAAAATTTACTAAAAGAAGGTATTGATAAAAAGAAAATTTTAATTACCGGAAATACTGTAATTGATGCTTTATTAATGGCTGTTGGGAAGAAAGTTAGACTGAATAAAGAATTAAAAAAAGTTGATTTTAAAAAAAGAATAATTTTAGTAACCGCTCATCGCCGCGAAAACTTTGGAACCCCTCTTGAAAATATTTGTAACGCAATTAAAGAAATTAGCAAACTAAGTGATAATTTAGAGATTGTTTATCCACTTCACTTAAACCCTAATGTTCAAGAAACAGCAAAAAGAGTTTTGAGCAATACTTCCAATATTAAATTACTGCAACCCCTTGATTATTTAACCTTTTGCTACTTAATGAAAAAATCTTATCTGATTTTGACCGACTCTGGAGGGATTCAAGAAGAGGCGCCTTCTTTACATAAACCGGTTTTGATTCTCAGAAATGTTACAGAAAGGCCAGAGGTGGTTCAAGTAGGAGCAGCAATTTTAGTAGGAACAAAGAAGGAAAACATAATAAAGGAGACTAGTTCTTTATTAGAGGATAAACAAAAATATCAGCAAATGTCTTCTATCCCGAGTCCTTTTGGAGATGGTAAAGCTTCTTGCCGGATTGTAGGGGGACTAATGAATTACTAAAGGTAAAAAGTAAAAATGAAGAAGATATTTCAGAAAGACGCATTTTTTGTATTTATTATTTTACTTCTAGGTATTCTGTCGATTACTTGGTTTAGGGGTCAATTTCTTGTTAATCCTGGCGATACCAACTTTTCGTTTAATCCAAAAAACGATCTTTATCGTTCTCTTTTTGTGTGGGATCACCAACAAGAGCTTGGGCGATTGGACTCAATGGCTGCCGCAAAAATATTTCCTTATAATTTACTGCTTTCAGTATTTACTTATTTGGGATTTTCAATATACTTATCTCAAAAAATACTTTTTTATCTAATATTTACCACTTCGGGATTAACAGCCTACTTTCTAATAAAATACTTTCTTTCTTCAAGATCCTATTTTAGGATAAGTGCTTTACTTGGAGCTAACTTTTATATGATAAATACTTATTTGATTCAACTTCGTTGGGGAAGCGGTTATTTAATGGGTCTATTTTTTTATGCTCTCTTTCCTTTCTTAGTCCTTATGTGGTTTCAAGGGAGAGAAACTAAAAAAATTAAATTTAGCATTTATTTAGCTTTGGGTGTTTTTTTTGCTTTGCCTTCTTTGAACAACCCCGCCTACATCACCCCCTTTTTAGTAATTTGCGTATTAGATTTGTTAACCCAATTTTTTATAAATATAAGAAACAAGAATGAATTAATTTCTCTTTTGAAATTTGTTTTTTCTACAGCTTCTATCTTTATTCTTGTTTTGTCATTTTGGTTAATATTGATAGGAATAACCATCAACGATAGTTTATCTATTTTAAATGAGTCTACTTTACAATTTAAGCAGGAAATAGTAAGCGCCTCAGCTTCTAGCTTATTAAATTTGTTCCGCAATCTTGGCGATTGGGGTTTCTGGGGTGAATATAAGGGAGACCTTAATTATTATTATTCTTCCATATATAGTTTATTACCATTTATAGTTATTGGTTATATAATCTTATTTTTTTCACTTTTTCCATTATTTTTTTTAAAAAAGCAGAATATAAAACAAAGATTTTCCATCATCTTTTTTTCACTCGTTTTTCTAATCGGTACCTGGCTTAGCAAAGGAATTCACATCCCTTTTGGGAGCATTTATAGTTGGCTTTTACAAAATATTCCTCTTTTTTTAAGTTTAAGATCGGCCTACGAAAAGTTTGGCCCCGTTATATGTTTAAGCGTTAGCGTTCTTATCACTTTTTCGCTGGCGATTTTTCTTCAGAACGTAAAGAAAAGAAGTGTTCAAGTGGTTTTACTTTTACTTTTATTTTTTTTTGTTAATTTCTATGCCTGGCCTTTTTGGACAGGAGATGTTTGGAGAGAACAGACTAAATTATTGCCAGGTTTTAGGTTTAAGATACCAGGTGATTATTATGACCTTCAGACCTTTTTGGATCAACAACAAGCTGACTTTCGGATTTTTAATTTACCTGATAACGCTACTCTTGTTCCGGGTATAATCACTCTTAATTTAGAAGGTAAACTTTATGGTGGTTCAGATCCTCTTTCTAGACTTTTATCAGTACCTATATTTTATTTGAATGCTTTCGATTTTGATGTTTTTGGGGGCTTGATAAGTAATTTCTATTCTTTATACTTACAGAATCCGAAGGAATTTATTTCTTTATTTCGTAAATATTCTGGGCTATTGAATACAAGGTATATATTTTTACGAGGAGAATCTGATAATAGTATTTATACTAATATAAAAAGTCCCGATTTTATAAAGCCCTTTCTTGATTCGGATTTTAGTCTTGTGAGGAAATTAGGAACCATTTCTGTTTACGAGGTAGATGATAAATATTTTCTCCCTCATTTTTATATTCCTCAAAATATAATTTATTCTCCTAATGATGTTGATACTCTACCGGAGATTGTGGGGTTGCCGGGGTATGAATTAAGAAGTGCAATATATTTGGAGCCGGAAATAGATAGAAATACAATTGAAATAAATAGAAATAAGGTAGAAACAGATAGAAATAGTTTGAAATATGCGGCTTCGCCGCGAAATAGAGGAATTTTGGAAAGGGCGGATGAGATTTTTGTAAAAGGAGAAAGAAAGGATATTGGATATTGGATATCAGATATTAGCAAGAAAGAAAGTTTAAAAAATGGTATGCCTGTTCCGTACGTTCGCTGGGAACCGGGAAGTTTGGAGTGGAAGCTGGCAAGGATACAAGAACAGTTTGATGAATGGAAGGTAAGAAAAGAGCCGGAAAAATTGTTTGATAAAAAATTGTTTTATGCAGGAAAAAGAATAGCGGAGATTGAGAAATATGCCCCGCAAAGCGGGGCGAAATACGATGGAAATATAGTAGAAATATATAAAAATAAGATGGAGGAGGCAATTGAAATAGTTGGGAATATGTCCCGACGTCCGTCGGGACGAAATACGATAGAAACAAATAGAAATCAAGAAATAAATAAAAATATTTTGAAATTGAAAGCGTATTTGGAAAGACATAAAGAAAAAATAGAAGAAATATACGGAAATACAACAGAAATAAATAGAAATTGGGAGGAGGTTTTTGAAGAGTTGGAAGGGAAGATTGCAGAACTGGAGCCGAAAAAGGATTTTGGGAAACTTGCTTACCAATTTGAGATTCCGAAAAAGGGAAAGTATGAGATATATGTTAAGGATATGAATATTAGAAACATATCCCGACTTGATGTCGGGACGAAATATGCGGCTTCGCCGCAAAATATGGTCGCTGAAGACGACCGAAATACAATAGATACAAATGGAAATAAGATAGATACTGGATACTGGATATTTGATACTGGAAACAAAAATGAAAGAGTGGGAGATTGGGTGAAGGTGGGGGAAAAGGAGTTTGAGCAAGGAAGACAGGAATTAGTCTTGCCTTTTTCCGGGGTTAGCGAGAATTTGGTTACTGAAAATTTAGGAATTAAAAATTATTCGCCAAATTTTTTATATCAGCTAACAGTTGATTTTCAGGCTTCTGAAAGCGGAAAAATTTCTGTCAAAGAAAATCAAGACAAAGAGATTGCTAAAGAAAATTTTTCCCCGACCGGCGATAAATTTAAACATTTGGAATTGCTTTTCCGGTCTTCTTCGGAGGCAACAGCGGCGGCAGTGCTTTTTGCTGACCCTAAGGGTGAAAGTATTAATCTACCCTATAAAAATTTAGAGGTGAAACAGATTTACCAGCCGGAAGTGATGTTAAGAAATACAGTAGAAACAAATAGAAATATGTCCCGACGTGACGTCGGGACGAAATATGCAGCTTCGCCGCGAAATAAGGAGATTCCAAAAATCACTTTTGTGAAGATTAATCCGACGAAATATAGAGTTAAAATTGAAGGGGCAGTTGACCCGTATACTCTGGTTTTTTCCGAGAGTTTTCATCAAGGGTGGAAAGCGTACATCGCCAATAACCAATCACTAATCACTAATCACCAATACGGAGAAATTGTGGCGAGTTATTTTAATGGAGACATTAAAGAAGGAACGCATAAAAATATATTTTTGGACAAAAATACTTTTGAAACTTGGGGTAAAAAACCAATTGCCGAAGATAGACATTATTTGGTCAATGGTTATGCCAATTCGTGGTATATTACCCCGGAGGATGTTGGCGGAAAAGAAAACTATGAACTGATCGTTGAATTTTGGCCACAAAGATTATTCTATATCGGACTGTTTATTTCTGGAATAACTTTGATAGGCTGTCTGGGATATTTGGGATGGGGGAAATTAAGAAATTGGGAAATTGAGAAATTAAGAAATTAAGAAATTGGGAAATTTTGATTTGAGAAGGAGGAAAATGAAAAAGAAATATATAAGTTTTGAGAATTTAGAAGTATATCAATTGGCTCAGGAAATTAGTAAAGTAAGTTGGGAGATTTATCAGAAGTTTAATTGGGAAATAAAAAAGATTATCGGCGAACAATTTATCACCGCTATTGATTCTATAGGAGCAAATATCGCTGAGGGATATGGAAGATACCATTTTTTAGATAAAATTAAATTTTTTTACAATGCCCGGGCTTCCTTATTTGAAGCACAACATTGGTTGAAATTGATTTCTTGCAGGGGTTTAGGTGATAAAGAAAATTTAAGATTTCTGGAAAAAAATTTGGAGGAGTTAAATTTAAAGATAAATATGCTAATTAAGGCTAATTTTAAAGTTAAAAATGAAGGAAAAATTTCTTAATTTCAGTCCGCTAATTGGCGGACGAATTTCTAAGTTTCTTGGCAAGAATAAATTTTTAATTTTGATTTTCTGCGGATTGGGCGTTTTTTTTGATATTTTTTTCTTGAAATTTACTTCTGACTTTTTGATTTTCTTTCTAACGGGATTGTGGATTTTGGTGGTAAAGCTTTATAAATTTGAAGGAAGGGTTTCGGTGGGAGTGGCGTTGGGATTTTTAGTTTTGTGCCCCTTTTTGCTAATTTTAAAAAAAGAAGCGATTGCTGAAAAGGCGGCAATTTGGACGTATATGTTTTTGGTGGTGGGAGTAATACAAGAAATATGGCTTCTGCGAAGCCGAAATAAATAGAAATACAGAAATAAAATAGAAATACGAGGGAAATACAATGGAAATATGTCTCGCCAAGCGGGACGAAATAGATAGAAATATAGCCGCTTCGCGGCTAAAATAAAATAGAAACAAGATAGAAATACAATAGAAACATACGCCTGATGGCGCGAAATTAAGAAATATAATAGAGAGAAGAATGGCGTATATTAAGTTGTCTGATTTAGAAGTTTATAAAATTGCCCGGGAAATAAGTAAAGTCGCTTGGGAAATTTATGGTTCTTTGAGTTGGCAAGAAAAGAAAATCCTTGGAGACCAACATCTAGAATCAGCTGATTCTGTTGGGGCTAACATAGCCGAAGGTTATGGGAGGTTTCATTATCTCGACAAAATCAAATTTTACTATAACGCCAGGGGTTCTTTATTTGAATGTCAACATTGGACAGAGTTAATGGAAGAAAGAAATATTGGAAATTCCAAGTTATTAAATAAGTTGAAAGAGTTATTAAATAAACAAGAGGTAAAATTAAATAATTTTATTAACTCAACATATAAAAGTAGAAACATGCGTCTTGGGGACGCGAAATCCATAGAAATACATAGAGATACATAGAAATAGATAGAAATACAATTGTATTTCGTGAGCGAAGCGAACATATTTCTACATATTTCAACAACGAAGTTGTTATATTTCATGCTTGACAGGCATATATTTCAATGAAGATTAAATTATTTTTACTGTTATTTATAATTATTGGCTTTTTTTACAGAATTTATGGATTGAGTGATAATTATTCTTTTTGGACTGATGAAAATCATGTGGCGATTTTTACCAGAGCGATTTTGGAAAGGGGAAAGCCAGTTTTGGAAAATGGTTATTCCACTGGCGTTTATCAGTGGTTACAATATTGGTTAAGTGCGTTTTTTGCCAAAATTTTTGGACTAAA
>Ga0078972_1012454_pt1 | contig 14619 bp, 4 predicted proteins | sample YelNatPaOPGAMG01_FD_67568 | JGI IMG/M metagenome (GOLD analysis project Ga0078972, IMG submission 67568) | Hot spring thermophilic microbial communities from Obsidian Pool, Yellowstone National Park, USA - OP-RAMG-01 (SPADES assembly) (version 2) | ecosystem: Environmental > Aquatic > Thermal... | reverse complement strand
CCATGTGCTGCTCGGCTCGCTTCCTTCAAGCCGGGTTAGCCTGCGATCCGTCCACACCGATTGTTCCACCCACCACCAGCGGTGGCGGATGGCTGCGGCTTCTGCTGGCAAGGTCGCCCCCTGCCGCGGCCGCCGCTCGATTCCTTTCGTCATTCGTCATCGACTTCACGCCTCCACTTCCCTGCGTCCCTTGGCTCCGCGGTCGTTACCCGCTTCCTCGCTACTCCGGACGCTCTGACTCCCGCCGGGCGGCTCCTCGCGCCTCCATCGGCCATGAACACCGTTCCGGTCCCAGCGGGTCTCCCTGCTTAGCTCCTTTACACGTCCCACCCTTCCGTCTCCAACCGCCTCGCCGCCCCAGCCCCAGCCTTTTTCGCAGTGCCGGCTTTAGCCGGTTTGGGCGGGCGGGCAGGTCGGCATTGGGCGTTGAGTTGGGCAAGGGGACCTGTTAGGGTCAACTTGATGACGGCATGGCAGATCGGTTTGCGTCGCAGCTCCAGAAGCTAATCCAGGCTGCTCAGGCTTTGTGGGCCGAGAAAGGGCTGGAGACAGCCGAGGCGGCCGGTGCGCCGCGGTTGGAGCGATGGGCGCATTTTTGGGTGTTGGTAGCCAAGAGTTTCGCGCGGAACAAATGCCCGCTGCGAGCCACGGCGTTGGCCTACACCACATTGATGGCTTTGGTGCCGTTGTTGGCTTTGGTGGTAAGTGTCACTTCGGCTTTGCTCAAGGAGAAGGGCGAATCGGCCACTCGGCAGATGATCGAGCAGTTTGTGGATGCGGCGGTGCCGCAGTTGAGGCTGGTGCCGCGCACGCCGGATCAACCGGTGGACGCCCGGACCGAGGTGGTCAATCGCATCCAACAGTTCATTAGCAACGTGCAGACCACGGCGCTGGGGGCGACGGGTGTGGTGGGCTTGATCGTGGTAGCGATCCTGCTGTTGGCCACCATCGAGGATACGTTCAACGAGATCTGGGGTGTGCCGCACGGCCGCAACTGGTTCAGGCGCGTGATGCAGTATTGGACGGCGCTATCGTTGGGGCCGGTGTTACTGGCGTTGGTGGTGGTGCTAGCGGGCAGCGCGTATAGCCAATCGGCTCAAGCCCTGGTGCAAACCTTGCCGTGGGTAGGGCGGTTTGTGCTGCGGCTGCTGCCGTTTGGGTTGGTGAGCATTGCCTTTGCCTTGTTGTATAAGCTCATGCCCAACACCCAGGTGCACTGGTCGGCCGCCTGGGCTGGTGGGATTGTGGGTGGCTGCCTATGGCTGCTGCTGAACATTGGCAATGCCATCAGCACGTCGCGCGTGGTGAGCATCAGCAAGATCTACGGCACGGCCCTGGGGTTGGTGCCGATCTTTTTGATCGGGCTGTATTTTTCCTGGCTGATTTTGTTGTTTGGGGCGCAGGTGGCCTACGCTTACCAGAACCGGCACGTCTATGTGCAACAGCGCCAAGCCGAAAGCCTCAACCAACGGGGGCGCGAATACGCCGCGTTGCGGGTGATGACGCATTTGGCCGAGCGGTTCGACCGGCAGCAAGGGCCAGCCACAGTGTTGCAGGTGGCCGCTGCAGTGGGTTTGCCCACCAGCGTGGTCAGTCGCGTGCTGCAGCCGTTGGCCCAAGCGGGTTTGGTGTTGGAAGTGGCGGGGCCCGAGCCGGCCTTCGTTCCAGCCCGACCGTTGGAAAGCATCACCTGCCACGATATCTTGGAGTGCCTTCGAACCGGTGGCGGTGTGGAACTGGGCAGCCGCGACGATCCGGCGTGTGAACGTACCCGGGCGGTGTTCGACAAGATAGCCGACGCGGAGCGATGCGCTGCGGCGGCGGTGACGCTGAAACAATTGGTGGCCTCAGCCCGCCCGCTGTCGTCCGGCAATCCAGCTACGGCGTTGGGACGGGCTGCATCGGACGGCTCAGCCGGGAGCCCCTCGGGCTAGAGCCGATTGCTGGTGTGCAGGTCCACCCACTTCAAACCCCAGCTCAGCCCTCATCGGATTATGGTCATAGGCGTGCCCAAAGAGATCAAACGACAGGAACATCGGGTGGCGCTGTTGCCCTCGGCTGCCTACCGCTTGATCCAGCGCGGTCATCAGGTGTTGGTCGAGCGTAACGCCGGGCTGGATGCAGGTTTTGCTGATCACGACTACGCGGCGGCTGGGGCACGGCTGTTGGACTCGCACGCGGCGGTGTTCGAGCAGGCTGACCTGGTGGTCAAAGTGAAGGAACCGCAGCCGGAGGAGTTGAGCCTGTTGCGTCCGGGTCAGATCCTGTTTTGTTACCTGCATTTGGCAGCCAGTGCGGAGCTGACGCGCGCGTTGGTGCAGGCGGGTGTGACGGCTTTGGCCTACGAAACCATCGAAGTGAACCGGCGGCTGCCGCTGTTGGAACCGATGAGCGAGATTGCCGGGCGCATGTCGATTTTGGTGGGAGGCAACCTGTTGGCCAAACATTGCGGGGGCAGCGGCGTGTTGTTGGGTGGCGTGCCGGGTGTGTTACCCGGTCGGGTGGTGGTGCTGGGGGGCGGTGTATCGGGCGTCAACGCCGCGCGCATGGCCACCGGGTTGGGGGCTGACGTGACGATTTTGGAGGTGGACTTGGAGCGGATGCGGTTTTTGGACATCACGCTGCACACGGCCCACACGCTTTACTCGGACGAAGCGCATCTGCTGGAGCTGTTGCCTAGCGTGGACCTCCTGATCGGCGCGGTGCTGGTGCCGGGTGCACCGGCGCCCAAATTGATCCGGCGCGATATGCTGGCGCGGATGCGCCCCGGGAGCGTGTTGGTGGACATTGCCATCGATCAAGGCGGTTGCGCTGAGACCTCCCGGCCCACCACGCACGATGCGCCGGTGTATATCGAGGAGGGGGTGCTGCATTACTGTGTGCCCAACATGCCTGCGGCCTACGCCCGGACTGCCACCCAGGCACTGGCCAATGTGACCTACCCCTACATCGAGCTGCTGGCTGACTACGGGCTGGCTGAGGCGTGCGCGCGCCAACCGGCCTTGGTCAGCGGCATCAACATCCAACTGGGTCGCGTGACCTGCCGGGCTGTAGCCCAGGCGCACGGGCTGGCTTGGAACCCGCCGCAACTGTGACAGCTTCCAAGCGTGACTGGAGGTCTGCATGAACAGGTCCGGCTTCAGGACATGCAGTTTGGCCGAATGGAATCGGGCTTAGCTGCATCTATTCCTAGGCACATGAAAAGCGAATCTGGGCACCAGTGGCTGGCGAAACGTGCGGTGTCACGCCGCGGTTTCTTGCGGCAGTTAGGCTTAGGCACTGCGCTGTGCCTGGGCCCCACGGTCCTGCCTGCCTCGGCTCTGGGCCGAGCTGGGCTGAAGCCGCCCAGTGAGCGGATCACCATGGGCTTCATTGGCTTGGGCGGCCAGGGCGCAGGCCATTTGTTTGGCGGGGCTTGGACGTATGTGCCCGGGGGGTATATCGCCCGGCCGGATGTGCAGGTGCTGGCGGTGTCGGACGTGCGGCGCGAACGGCGCGAGGCGGCCCGGCAACGCTGCAACCAGATTTACGCCGAGAAATTTCGCCAGCCCAATTACTCGGCGGTCCAGGCTTACACCGATTTTCGCGACTTGTTAGCTCGTCCGGACATCGACGCGGTGCTGATTGCGGTGCCGTATCACTGGGCTGCGCCCATGTCGATTATGGCTGCCCGGGCGGGCAAAGACGTTTACTGCGAAAAGCCGGTGGCGATCACCGTGCGCGAGGGTCAGTGTTTGGTCGAGACCTGCCGCCGGTTCGGCCGCATTTACCAGGCTGGCACGCAACAACGCTCCGAATACGGGGGCAAATTCCGGCTAGCCTGTGAACTGGTTCGCAACGGGCGCATTGGCCAATTGAAGGAGGTGTATGCCTATCGTCAGCCTGGCGCGCTTTATCCGTCGGCGTGGACATCGACGCGCCAGGTGCCGGTGCCACCGGGCTTGGATTGGGATTTGTGGCTCGGCCCGTTGCCATGGCGGCCCTATGGCGGTGAGGCAGGCCACACGCTGAGCGGATTGTTTGTGGGCGATGTCAATTGGAGTCCGCACCACTACGACATCATCTTGTGGACTGTTAATCCTGACCCGTGCGCGCCTGTGCAAGTGGAGTTCGAAGGCCGCGGGCCCAACGTGGACCAGGCGCGGGTGCATTATCACTTTGCCCATGGCGTGGTGGTGCACTCGAATGGCTATCCAGGCGAACCGGTCGGCGGCGAAGGCGGAGCTTGCTTTGTGGGCACCGAAGGCCGGATCGCGGTGGACCGGGCCAACATTGTGGCTTACCCGGCGCGCATTCTCAAAGAACCGCTCCGCCCGGAGGACTCGCGGGTGTATTACTCCACCAGCCACTCGGGCAACTTCTTGGAGTGCGTCCGCACGCGGCGCCAGCCCATCTGCGACCCGCAGACTGCGGTGCAGGCCATGAACACCATCTTGATTGGCGGCATTGCGCTGGCGCTTCGCCGCGCGGTCCGCTGGGACCCGGGCAAGGCCGAATTTCCGGGTGACGATGAAGCCAACCGGCTGCTGTCGTATGCGGCTCGGCCCCCATGGCAGGTGTAGCAACAGGCACCTAGCCCCCGGTTCAGACCCAGTTTTATCCCATGCAAAGTCAATGGTTGAACGATCCTCGGTTTAAGTTACCGGCATCGCAAGCGCCCCAAAACAGCCGGTTGGCTCGGTTTGGGCTGCTGCTTTGCGCCTGTTTGATCTTGGCCACAGCGCCGGCCCGGGCTGCGGATGAACAGGCGCTGATAGCCACCTTGCAGGCCAGCTCGAATCCATCGGACGTGTGGGCAGCCTGCCAACAACTCCGGCTCCGAGGCACGGCGCGTTCGGTGCCGGCTTTAGCGGCGTTGCTGGTGCGTGAAGAAACCTCACACGCAGCGCGCCATGCGCTGGAGGCCATGCCATGCCCTGAGGCGGGCGCAGCGCTACGCCAAGCTCTGGGCCAAACTGCCGGGTTGGTGAAAGTGGGAATCATTCATTCGCTGGGCTGGCGGGGCGAGGCGGAAGCCGTGCTGCTGCTGCGCCCGTTGTTGGAGGATGCGGACACCACCGTGGCTTCTGCTGCGGCGTGGGCTTTGGGCCGAATTAGCGGTGCGGACGCACTAGCTGCACTCCAAACTGCCTTGGGCAAGGCGCCACCGGCGGTGGCACCGGCTGTGCAAGAGGCCTTGATACGGTGTGCCGAACAGTTGCTGGAGCGAGGGGACCGTGCCGGTGCCGCAGCGCTCTACAGCCGGTTGTTGAGCAGCAATTATCCGCCAGCCATCCGCATGGCAGCCTGGCGCGGCCTGGTGCTGGCTGAGCCTGACCGACGCCCCCAACGGCTCAGTCAAGGACTGGTCGATACCGATCCGTGCGTTTACTTGGCTGCGCTGCAGGTGGTGCGCGAGGCCGCTGACCGGAGCGTGCTGGAGGCGTGCCTGGCGCGGTGGAGCGCTTTGACGCCCGAGGCGGCCATTGCGGTGCTGGACGCTTACCGGCGTTTGGGCCGTGACGTGCTGCCCTTGGCCCAGCAGGCTGGCCAAAGCCCGCATCTTAGCGTCCGGATGGCCGTCTGGGATGCCTTGGGCGATTTGGGCGATCCAGCCGCTATACCCGCCTTGGCCAAAGCCGCGGCCCACAGCCAGTCGCCCGAACGGGATGCAGCCCGGCGCGCCCTGGCCAGGGTGCGAGGGCCCAACGCGCGGGAGCTGTTGCTGGCGCATCTGGCCAAAGCTGAGCCAGCCGAACAAGCCGAGCTGTTGCGTGCTTTGGGTGAACGGGGCGATCGGCAGGCCGCCTCGGTGTTGCTAGCCCGGGCGGCATCGGACTCGGAGTTGGTGCGCGCGGCTGCCTTGGAAGCGCTGCAACGGCTGGCGCTGCCCGAGACGTTGGAACCGTTGCTGGAGTTGGCTGCACAGGCTAAGACCGAGCCGCACCGCGAGGCCATCCTCAAAGCCCTGTATGCAGTCACTCAAGCCCTCACCAACAAGGCCGAAGCTGGCCGCAGTCTGGTCGCCAGCTTACAGCGGTTCCCAGTTTCGCAACGCCGAGGTCTGCTGCCTTTACTGGCTGAGTTAGCAACCCCGGAGGCCTTGGCGGCTGCGGTAACTGCAGCGCGCGACCCGGACATGGAATTGGCCAAAGCGGCTGTGGCCGTGCTGGGTCAATGGCCCAACTCGACTCCTATCGGCCCGCTACTTGAGCTGGCGCGCGGCGGGCAGGACGTTGCCTTCCGGACCTTGGCGTTGCGCGCTGCGGTTGAGGTGGCTGGGCAAGAACCTGACCTGAGCCGACGATTGGCCTGGCTCCAACAAGCGCGCGCAGCCGCTGGGTCCACTGCCGACCGAAAACTTGTCTTGGGCCAGTTGGGTCAGGTGCCCAGGGCCGAAGCGCTAGAGCTGGCGTTGGACGAGTTGTCGGAGCCGGCTTTGGTGCAGGAAGCTGCTGCGGCGGCTTTGGCTATCGCAGCCAAACTAGCGCCGCAGCAGCCCCAATTGGCCGATCAAGCTGCCCGCAAGGTCATGGCCAAAGTGCGTAGCCCGGAGTTGTTGCAACGGGCTTGGGCGTTGCGGCTTAAACCCACTGCGCCAGGCCCGTGCATCCGCCAATGGGTGGTCGCCGGGCCGTATCGGCAGGACGGGGTGGTGGGCGCTGAAGCGGTCTTTAACTTGGTGTTTGGGCCGGAACAACAGTTTGGAGCCGGAGCTTCAACGCCAAGCCAGCCGACTGGAGTTGGTTCGCCGCCCCAGCCCAAGGTCCAGTGGCAGCCTGTGCCTGAAGCTGACGTGGTGGACTTAGCGGCTCTGTTTCCCGGCCAAGCCAACTGCGTGGCGTATTTGCAAACGCAGATCATTGCCCCGGCTGACACAGCCGCGTTGCTGCTGTTGGGCAGTGACGATGGGGTCAAAGCTTGGCTGAACGGTCAACTGGTCCACAGCCATAACGTGGATCGGGGCCTGGTGCTGGACCAAGACGCTGCTTGGGTCCAACTGCGCCAAGGCACCAACCACCTGCTCCTTAAAATTAGCCAGGGCGGCGGCGGTTGGGCTGCTGCAGCGCGAATTGTGGGTCCAGAAGGCCAACCCATACCCGGCTTGATTTTCCGCCGGCCAAGTCCAGGCGAGTAGGCGCCGAAGCTGGCTCTGGCTGGGGGCTGGGGCCTGAGGCTGAGCTATCGCGCAGGGCCAGCGGTTTGGCCGGCAAGGACCAAGCCCACGTAGGCTGGCAGCCTGCGGCATCGGTTCTAACCCATTGTGCAACCAGCGCCGAGCTTGCGGCCCGGGCTGATCCGTGCGAATTTATTCGTAACCGCGGGTGCCGGCAGCCTGTCTATGCTGAAAACAGCGGAACTAGACAACTGCACTCCAAAGCTCGGAGGCTACCGCACCGGGCTTGGGGTATGGCATGACCGCCTTAGCTAGGCGGGCGGTGGGAACGTAGTTTTGGTGTGTGCATGAATCGAATGACGATCGGGTCCGGAATGATCGGGGTAGCGAGGCAGGGCCTTCGCTTGCCGTTTAGGCTGTGGCACAGCCGCTGCCAGGAGCCAGCTCGACCAGCGGGTGCTCGCTCGGGGTTGACCACTTGGCTGATGGCAGCCGGCTTAGTGTTGGCCATGGGGCAAGGCAGGCTGGAAGCTCAACCGGCCAACGACAACTTTGCCAACGCCTGGGTCCTGACCGGCACCTCGGTCACCACCAACGGTAACAGCAGCGGTGCTACGATGGAGGAAGGTGAGCCATACATCTCAAACAACCCGTTCATCGGTGGCCGGTCGGTGTGGTTTTCCTGGACCGCACCGGTCAGTGGAACGACGCGGATTGACACGGTGGGCAGCGGGTTCAACACGTTGTTGGGCGTTTACCTTGGCCAGGCGGTCAACGCCTTGAGCATCGTGGCCACCAACGACGATTATCCCGGGCTGGAAGGCCGTAGCCAAGTCGAGTTCTTTGCGCAGCAGGGCACCATTTACCGGATCAAGATCGAGGGCCGCCGCAACTGGGGCGGGGCCAACTCGGGCAACTACACTTTGCGGCTGCAAGTGTTGGCTTCGGTCTATATAAGCTCGCCCACCAACGGGAGTGTGTTTGCTCGAGGCACGCCTATCCCGATCACCGTCAACGCCAGTGCACCGAGCCCCATTGCCCGAGTGGATTTTTATGCCAATGGCAGCTTGATCGGGTCCGACACCACCGAGCCATACAGTCTAGTTTGGAGCAATGCGCTGCTGGGCACCAACCTGTTGACGGCGGTGGCCTACGACACCGGCACCAATGCCTGGTCAGCCCCGGCGGTACGCATTTTGGTGTTGGAACCGGGCCTGACCATTACCAGCCCGTCGGATGGCCAATATTTTCTGGACACCAGCCCGATCACGGTAACTGCGGTAGGGTTGTTGCCCGGCAACGCGACGCTGACCAATGTGGCCTTTTACGCCAACCAAACCCGATTTGCCGAGGACTCCACCAGCCCGTTTAGTGCGGTCTGGAACGGCGTCACTGAAGGGGTGCATCGGCTTTGGGCCGTGGGCTGGGGCACAGATGGCGTGAGCTATACGTCGGCTCCGGTGTTCATCGGGGTGGCTCAGACGCTGATCGCGACCGGGTCGGTCTGGAAATACTTTGACCAGGGCCAAGACTTGGGCACGGGCTGGACTGCGCGCGACTACGACGATTCGGCTTGGGCCAGCGGCCCGGCGCCGTTGGGTTACGGGGATCGCAACGACGGGGCATACCCAACGACGGTTGTGTCCTACGGGCCGGATGCCAACAACAAGTATCCCACCACCTACTTCAGGCGCAGTCTGACGGTCAACAATCCGGGGGCCTATACCAACGTGGTGGTGCGCATCCAGCGGGACGATGGGGCGGTGGTGTATTTGAACGGAACCGAGGTGGGCCGATTCAACATGCCCGCTGGGCCCATCACCTACAGCACTTGGGCCGCTGCCACCGCCAATGACGATGGGGTGACTGTGTTCACCGCCAATGCCAGCCCGGGCCTGTTAGTGCCTGGCACCAATGTGGTGGCGGTTGAAATCCACCAGGCCAACGCAACCAGTAGTGACATTTGGTTCGAGCTGAGTTTGCTGGGCTTACCCGTCATTCCGCGTAATCAACCGCCGCTAGTGAGTCTGACCAGCCCGACCAACGGCGCCTCTTTCTTGGGCCCAGCCAGTCTGACGCTCACGGCCACGGCCTCGGACCCGGACGGCAGCGTGGTGCGAGTGGAGTTTTATGCCAACGGAGTCAAGCTGGGCGAAACCACCAACAGTCCTTACAGCTTCCTGTGGGCCAATCCGCCTATTGGTTGGCACACGCTGCAAGCGGTGGCCTACGATGACCGCGGCGCCAGTGGCGCCTCAGCCTCCGTCGCCATTACGGTCTATGATTCGGTCGGCACGCCCCTGGTGCAGATCACCAGCCCGGCTGATGGCGCGGTCTTTGATGGGCCGATCAACTTGACCTTGGCGGCCAGGGCCAGTGCACCGGCAGGCATCACCAATGTGCTGTTTTTGACCAATGGCGTGCCGCTGGGCAACGACCCCACCAGCCCGTATAGCTACGTGTGGACCAACGCCGCTTGGGGCACCAATCGCCTGACGGCCGTGGCTAGCGATTCGGCGGGGCGGACCGGCACCTCAGCCGTGGTGACAGTGATTGTCAATCCGCCGCAGCCGAATCTGGCCGCACCCACCATCGCCAATGTGGTGCCAACGCGGGGTTCAAGCTTGACCAACCTGACCAGCATCCAGGTGACCTTCAGCGAGGTGGTGGTGGGTGTGGATGCAGCGGACCTGTTGGTCAATGGCAGCCCGGCGCTGAGCGTCACTGGCAGCGGCTCGAACTACACCTTCACCGTCACGCCACCGGGCTTGGGTGTGGTGACCATCAGTTGGGCCACCAACCACGGCATCCAAGATGTTGGCTATCCACCGCTGCCATTCGATGCCACGGCGCCCGGAGCCACGTGGACTTATTCGATCGTGGACCTGACTCCGCCAACGGTGGTCCGCCAAAACCCGCCGGCCGGGGCCACCGTGACCAATCTGACGGCTGTGACGGTGGTCTTTAGTGAGCCGGTGCAGGGTGTGGATGCATCGGATTTTTTGGTGAACGGTAACCCGGCCTTTGGGTTGAGTGGCGGTGGGGCTACGTGGACCTTTAGCTTTTCGCAACCGCCGCCCGGAACGGTGACGATCAGTTGGGTCCCTGACCACGGGATTACGGACCTGGCACCATCGCCCAACCCATTTAATGCCACCGGCCCAGGGGCAACTTGGACCTACACGTTGGACAACCGGACCATTTTGGTGGCCTCGAACACCACTTGGCGGTTCCTCAAAGGCTTGGCCGAAGCGTCGGTGCCGGCCGATGCCTGGCGGCAGCGAGACTTTGACGACTCGAGCTGGTCCAATGCGCCGGCGCCGTTCTTTTATGGAGACCCCTACTCCAACGGCGTGCCGGCCTTTACGCTGCTGAGCGATATGCAGGGCAACTACAGCAGCATTTACCTGCGCCGGAGCTTTGTGCTGGCCAATGCGGCGGCGGCCACCAACCTGTATCTGGTGGCGCAGTCTGACGACGGATTCATTGCCTGGATCAATGGCGTGGAGGTGCTGCGCTACAACATGCCGGCAGGCGAGATTCCTTACAACGGCGTGGCCTTGGGGGCAGCCAATGAACCCAACAACAACGGGGCAGCCTACATCTCCTATACGCTGCCAGACCCGCGCGGTTACCTGGTTGACGGGACCAACGTGTTGGCGGTGCACGCCTTCAACGCCTCGTTGGCCGGCAGCAGCGATTTCGGGTTCAACGCCCAGCTTTACACCTATTTGGCCGACCCCAGCACGGTGGCGCCGCGGCTGGCAGCGGTGTCCCCTCCAGCCGGCACGGTCTATGCCCTCAGCTCGATCACGGTCACTTTCACTGAGCCGGTGACCGGGGTGGACGCAGCCGATCTGCTGATCAATGGTGTGCCGGCTACGGCAGTCAGTGGCGGCAGCAGCAACGCCGTCTACACCTTCACCTTCACTCAGCCGCCTTGGGGGCCGGTGACCATCCGTTGGGCCACCAACCACGGGATAGTGGACTTCGATGTGCCGCCCAAACCGTTCGATGCCACCACGCCGGGCTCGACTTGGAGCTACACGTTGCTCAATCCCAATGTGCCGGTTGTGGCAGCTCAAACCCCGCCTGCCGGGGCCACCATAGGCAGCTTGACGCAGATCACGGTGGTCTTCAACAAACCGGTGACCGGCGTGGATGCAGCCGACCTGCTGATCAACGGCACGCCCGCGACCGGCCTGAGCGGCAGCGGCACCACTTACACCTTCACCTTCTCCGAACCGCCGTATGGGACAGTGAATATTGGCTGGGCCAGTAACCATGGGATCAAGGATTTGGACAGCCCACCTAACGAGTTTGACCCCAGCCGGCCCGGGTGCACCTGGGGCTACACGTTGGTGGATCAGGTGCCGCCGGCCTTGGCCAACATTAGCCCGCCGCCAGGGACCAAGGTCACCAACCTCACGGCGATCACGGTGACGTTTACCGAGCCGGTCACCGGCGTGGATGCAGCGGACCTGCTGATCAACGGTGTGCCGGCCAGCACCCTCGCCGGTGTGGGAGCCACCTGGACCTTCGGGTTCGCTCAGCCGAACGCGTCAGTGCTGATGATCAGTTGGGCCTTGGAACACGGAATCCATGACCTGGCTAGCCCACCTAACTACTTTGATGGCACGGCCCCAGGGGCAACTTGGAGCTACACCACACCCGACACGGTGCCGCCAACTGTGGTGCGGATCGAGCCACCGCCGTATGCCACTTTGCCCTCGTTACGCCAGGTGCGCGTCACCTTCTCCGAGCCGGTGACTGGGGTGGACACCAACGACCTGTTACTGAACAGCACCCCGGCCTGGCAGGTGTCCGGTAGCGGCGCCGGCCCGTATGTGTTCACGTTCCTGCCCCCGCCGGATGGCCAAGTGGAATTGCGCTGGGCACCCAATCACGGGATCACGGACCTGGCCGATCCACCCAACCCGTTTGCCGGGGGTGAATGGACTTACATTGTGCAACACGGGGTGAGCTTTGCCGGCACGGTGCTGATCAACGAGATCATGTTCAACCCGCCCGGCGGCGCCGCCAGCAACGAATGGATCGAGCTGCACAACGTCACCGGACGGCTAATTAACTTGGCAGGTTGGCGGTTCAGCCGCGGCGTGGATTTCACCTTCCCCAACGTATCGATACCGGCTGGGGGCTATTTGGTGGTGGCGGCGGACTTGGCGGCGTTTCGAGCCAATTACCCCACCGTGACCAACGTAGTCGGGGGCTGGACCGGTCGATTGGCCAACAACGACGAGACCATCGAGCTGGTCACTGCCTTGGGCGAAGTGGTCAACAGGGTCCATTACGCTGCCGAAGGCGACTGGGCCCGGCGCGAGCGTGGGCACGGGGCTAAGCTGGTTACCGCTATTACACGCAGTGGGAGCACAGCCCGAGTGTACATCTTCGGCCACGATTACACCGCCAACGACGTGGTGTTAATCACCGGGGCGGATCAACCGGAATACAACGGCTTTTTCACAGTCAACTCGGTCGCCTCGGATTCCTTTACCATCACGGTCTCAGGCAACCCACCTAGTCCAGCCACAGGCTGGATCATCTGCCGGCAAGTGCGCGACAACGGTGCCTCGGGCTGGTCGTGGTTCTCGCCAGCCGACGGGTTTGGCAGTTCGCTGGAGCTGGTGAACCCGAACCTGCCCAACTCGATCGGCCAAAACTGGCTGCCCAGCGCAGTGCGGGGTGGCACACCCGGCCGAGTCAACTCGGTGCACAGCACCGACGTGGCGCCATTCATTTTGGATGTGAAACATCATCCGCCGGTGCCCCGTTCGACCGACCCCATCGCCATTACGGCCCGGGTGCAGGACGAGTTCAGCGACGGGGTGACCAGTGTGACCCTCTTTTACCGCAATCACAGCGTCAGCCCGCCCGGAGCGTTCCTGAGCGCCGACATGTATGACGACGGCACCCACCAGGATGGCCTGGCCGAAGACGGTGTCTGGGGTGTGGTGCTGCCGCCGCAGACCAACGGCACCATCATCGAGTTCTACCTGCAAGCTACCGATCTCAATGGCCAATCGCGCACCTGGCCAGCGCCCACCTGGGAAACCAACAATACCTTTGCCCAGCTTGCCAACGCCCTGGTGCATGTGCACGACGAGCCGTCCACCACCAACATGCCCTTTGTGCGGCTGGTGTTGACCGAGACCGAGCGGGCCCAATTTGCGGCCATCGACACGGCCAGTGATGCCGAGATGAACGCGACTTTCGTCAGCGTGGACGGTGACGGCACCGAGATTCGCTACCTGTGCGGCGTGCGCATCCGCGGTGCCGGCAGCCGCGGTGGCCTGCCCAAGAATTATCGGTTGAACATCCCCACCGACAACCGCTGGAAAGGGCTCAACGAGGTGAACCTCAACTGTCGCTATACCCATGCGCAACTGGCCGGATACGCCTTGGCGCAGCGGGCGGGGCTGCCGTGTGCCGATGCCCGGGTTACGCAGTTGCGGCTCAACGGCCAGAACATGGCCACCTTGGGCAGCGTGAACTACGGCACCTATTTGATCCTCGAGCCCATCAACGGGGACTGGGCGGCCAACCATTTCCCGCTGGACCCGGACGGTAACGTGTATCGGGGCTCGAAGTATCCGTGGAACGCCAACCTGGATTACCTGGGCACCAACGCCGCCACCTACTACGGCCAAACCGGCGCCGGCTACTACAAGACTTCCAACCGCAGCGAGAACGATTGGACAGACTTGTTTGCCCTCACCTACGCGTTGTCGACCAACACACCCGACGCAGTTTACGTGCAGGCGGTCCGCACCAACGCCAATGTCGAGGAATGGATGCTGTATTTTGCCGTGTGCAACTTCTTCGACTACATGGAAACGTCCCTATGCCGGGGCGTGGGTGACGATTACGCCATGTATCGGGGCAACGTGGATCGCCGGTTCCTGCTGGTGGCCCACGACTTCGATACCATCCTGGGCCAGGGCGATACCGCCGGCAGCACGACCCGATCGATCTGGGTCATGGTGGACAATCCACCTTCGACCGACCCGACCATGCGGGCCAATTTCCTGGCTCGGTTCATGCGCCATCCGGAATTTGCGCCGATCTACCTCCGCACCTACAAACGACTGTTGGATACGGTCTTTGCGCCGGAGCAACTGGACCCGGTGCTGGACCAAATGCTGGGCAGTTGGGTGCCTGCTAATACGATTGCGGCCATGAAGAGCTTTGCGGCTAACCGCCGGGCTTACGTGCTGTCGCAACTGCCTCTGACACTCACGGTCAACTCCAGTCTGCCCACTCAAAACGGTTACCTCTACACCACCAGCCCCACGGCTACGCTCTACGGCCAGGCCAACGTGCTGGAGACACGCCAGGTGCTGGTCAACGGCCGAGCGGCCAATTGGGTGGCGTGGCAGGGCCGCTGGACCAACACGGTCAGCTTGCAGCCGGGCATCAATCGCGTGCTGGTCCAAGCCATCGGCACCAACAACGTCGAGCTGCAGCGCGCCACGTTGGACATCTGGTATGACAGCGGCTCGATG
>Ga0078972_1012449_pt1 | contig 14623 bp, 16 predicted proteins | sample YelNatPaOPGAMG01_FD_67568 | JGI IMG/M metagenome (GOLD analysis project Ga0078972, IMG submission 67568) | Hot spring thermophilic microbial communities from Obsidian Pool, Yellowstone National Park, USA - OP-RAMG-01 (SPADES assembly) (version 2) | ecosystem: Environmental > Aquatic > Thermal... | reverse complement strand
CACTTAACCGCAGAACCCGAAAGATGCTAAATAAAAAGGGCGCCGGCCTTTTTCACCGGCGCCCCGAATCCCTGGGACAGCGGGTTAACGGAGGCCCAGTTCGTCCAAACGGCGGAGGAGGGTAGCCCGGGAGACGCCCAGGGTTCTGGCCATCATCCGGTGGGACATGCCTTTCCTTTTCATTTCCGTAAGGATCTTGGGATCGAGGAGCTTACGGGGCCGGTGGCAGATTTTTCCCTGCTTTTCCGCGAGCTCCCTCCCGGCCCGGGTCCGCTCCAAAAGGAGGGTCCTTTCATATTCGGCAATGGCGGCAAGGAGGTTGAAGAGGAGCTTCCCTTCGGGGGTAGTGGTGTCGATGGCATTCTGCACGAAGATCAGGGCTTTGCCAGCTTTTTGGAACTCGTCGGCAATGTTCGCTAGGTCCTTTACGGATCTTCCCACGCGATCGAGGCGGTAGGCGATGAGGCCATCGGCTTTGCCGTTTAAGACCTTTTCCTTGACTTTATCGAACACCGGGCGAGTTTTGATGGCCGAACGGACCTCTTCCTCGATCTCCAAAAGCTCGTGGCCATGGATAGCGCAGTACTGCTCGATGGCCTGCCTTTGGACCTCTAGCCCATAACCCTGGGTTTGCGAGACCGAAGAGACGCGTACGTAACCGATGAGCTTCATGCTAAGTAGCTTATTGGACCGGGAAAGCTTTGGGCAAGTCCGGATGTCCAAGGGCTCGCTGCGCGGCCTCCGATAAAGTAAGATGCTAAGCGAATGTTTGAAAGTAAAACGAAAGGAGGAAAGGTAAAAATGCGGGATGAACGTTCTCCGGAGACGGCCAAGGTGAGCAAGAAGTACCAGATTGTGATTCCCAAGGGGGTGCGCCGGCTTTTGGGGATCCGGCCCGGCGATAGGTTCCTCATCTCCGTAGAAGGGGACAAAGTGGTGATGCGGTTACGTCCGCGCAGTTACGCGCAAAAGCTCCGCGGGCTCCACAAGGAGGTTTGGCAGGGTGTGGAGGCTCTGGAGTACCTGGAGAAAGAGAGGGAAACATGGGAGAAAAAGGAGTAGACGAGTTTCTTTCGCGCCACAAGAAGGTTGGGCTTGACACGATGGTTTTCATTTACCACTTGGAGGACCATCCCCGTTACGGTCCCCTTACGCAGAGGATATTTGAGGCCCTTGAGGCCGGGGAAAACCGCGGGGTCACTTCCGTGATTGCCCTCTTGGAGCTATTGGTGCGGCCAAAGGTGGAGGGTAGGGAAGAGGTAGCCCGGGAATATTTGCATCTTCTTACGACGTATCCAAACCTCGCGATCTTGGCGATCGATGTGGGGGTTGCGGAAATTGCGGCGGAACTGCGGGCCAAGTACGGGGTGCGCACGCCCGACGCCCTGCAGCTGGCGGCGGCCGTGCAGGCGGGAGCGACGGGGTTCATCACCAATGATCGGCGGTTGGAGGCCGTAAAAGAGCTGGAGATCGGCGTTTTGGACGACTTCCTCGGATAGGTTTGGGACAGCGGGGCTTGAAGTTTTAGTGGCTTATTAGACCATGGTCCAAAAGTCATTGACTTCGTTAACCAAAGGGGGGTGGGCGGCCGAGGGGAAGGAAAGGCTGGGGAGAACGCCACCGTTTTCGATTGGCCCCGTTTTGCGGTCCCAGCCGGGCTTGAGATGGTCCTAAAAGTGTTCACTTTTTAGACCGACTGAAACTCGCGGGGTGAAAGGAATCTTAGGTGTGAGCCACTTGCCCTGAGAAAGGCTCGGGGATCAAGGCGCTCAGAACCTCGTAATCCACAGGGACGTCCGATTGGGATTCCCACCAGGAAAGGTAGCGCCTCTGAAGGCCCATCCTTTCCTCTTTATTGATGCAGAATGTGCCCAGGACGTGGTAGAAATCCTCGGGAAGGATGGCGTCACGGTTGCTTGCGAAAGCCCTGGCCTTGGCCCTGCGCACAAGTTTCTCCAGCTCCGCTCCGGACATGCCCTCCGTTTCGCGCACAAGATCGAGGAGGAGGGCCTCGAGTTCCTGGGGGCTGAGGCGGAGAGCCAGGGGGTTGGTGGCGGGGCCCTTTAGGCCGAGGTGGATTTCCAAAATTCGGCGCCTTCCCTCCGGATCCGGGTAGTGCCTCAAGAAGTGTGTTCATGAGGGAGCTTAGCCGCCTTCTCAGAATTGGTTTTCAAGCAACTTGGCGAGGCATGGGGAGCGCAGGCTCCGAGGATTTGCGGAAATCCAGATGGGAAGCTGCCATGCTGGCCGGACACAACAAACGCTACACTATGCCAGAACAAGCCGCGGTAAGGAATCCTACTTGTGAGCTTATAGAGATCCACTTGGCCGCGACCTTGTTCGCCGCGTAACCAACCTAAGCCGGGCGTTTTGGACAAGAGACAAAGCTTTTTGCGGAACGAGGCCCAAGAATGTCCGTCGGGTCCTGACTATTTTGCCTTTCGCTAGTCGTGGCGAAAGCCTGCTAACCATTAACTTTTTCTTGTGAAGCCGACTTTAGAGATCAGCCGCGTCAATAAAGAACTGGGACGGAGCATTTTGAGCTTAAGGGTATTCCAGGCGCCAACGAGACCGAAAGGAGCGAGGCGAAGAATAAACAAGATCGCAAATCCTTGAATTACCCAGGTGAGCCAAGCCATGCGGGTTAAAAAGTACGGAAGGAGCGTGAACACAAGACTGCCCATCAGCGCACCACTCGCAAAACCGAGTCCCCCGATAACGATCATGGCCATGTACGATAGGGAGAGGAAAATACTGAAATCATTCGGGTTAATATAGCGCACCTGATGGGCATAAAGTACGCCGGAAAGGCCAGCGTAAACAGCGCTGCAAACAAAGGCGATGAGTTTGTAGCGGGCCACATGAATGCCAAAGGCCTGAGAAGAGAGCTCGTTGTCCCGTAGCGCTTGGAGAGCCCGACCGGTGCGACTTCGGCGGATATTTTGATAAAACCAAAGCCCAAGAAGGAGAAAGGCAAGAATCAAGAAATACATGGCTAGATCGGATTCCACGGTCAAGGAGGCAATCTTGGGCCACGGGATGTTCCTTATGCCGTGGGGGCCGCCGGTAAGGCTATCAAGGTTAGTGATCACTTGAGTGGTCACGAGGCCAAAGGCCATAGTGACTACAGCTAAGTAGAAACCGCTAAGACGCAAAGCCGGTAACCCGATGACGGCCCCTAAAAGAGCGCAAGCAATAAGCGCGGCGAGTAAACTTGGAAGGAACGATAAACCTACTCGCATCTCTAAAAGAACAGAAACGTAGGCCCCAATGGCCACAAAGCCCGCATGCCCCAAAGAAATCTGCCCGGCAAGGCCCATGAGAAGATTTAGCCCCAAGGCGGCCAGAGCGTTAACCCCCACTTGGCCTAAAAGGTAGAGAATATAGCCGGAAAATCCTGTAGCCCAAGGCAAAAGAAGAGCCAAAACCAAGAGCGTGAGGGGGAGAATGCGCGCTTTCATACGCGTTGCGTTTCCTTTTTGCCCAACAGCCCTTCCGGCCGCACTAAAAGGACAAGCACGATCAGGGCTAAAGCCAGGGAATCCTTCCATTGAGTGGAGACGTAGAAAGCCATAAGGTTTTCCATCACCCCTAAACACACGCCTCCCAAAATGGCGCCGGGAAGGCTGTTAAAGCCTCCCAGAACGCCGGCAGTGAAACCCTTAATGAGGACGGACATCATCATGGAGGTAGTTAGGACCGTCTTGGGAGCAAAAAGGATGCTAGCTAAGGCGGCTAAGGCCGCGCTCAACGCCCAGGAAGCACCGTAGACTTTGTTGATGGAAACCCCGAGGAGTCGGGCCATCCAAGGATTCTGCACGGCGGCGCGACTGGCCAGGCCGAACTTCGTAAAAAACAAAAACCCAAAAAGAACGAGCGCGGAGAAGACCAATACCCCCAGAATCAGAAGATCCTGACGCTGCACAGGCCAGGAGGCCAAGCGCACGGGCGGCCCGGCCAATGCCGGGGGAAAGCGTTGGGGCAAGGTTCCCCATATTCCTGAAGACAAACCGTTCAGCGCCATAAGGAGCCCCATGGTCGCAATGACCAAGCTCAAGGGGGAAGAGCCCGCAAATGGTCTCAGGAGCAGTCGTTCCACTAACCACCCCAATAGGGCGGCAGCCAAAAGGGCAGCGAGAAAAGCCCCGCTCAAAGGCCACCCTAACTGAACAAGAAAAAAAGACAAGAAAGTGACGAAAAGAGCCATCTCCCCGTGGGCAAAGTTCATGACCCCATAGGAACGGTGCAACCACACCAATCCCAAGGCCACAAGCCCATAAACCCCTCCGTTGGCTAAACCGCCGATGAGAAGAGGAAGGAGCATGTATCAGCCCCCCAAGTAGATCCGGCGCACGGCCTCTGCCGACCGCAACTCCTGCGTGGGCCCCCAAATCTGTACAAAGCCCAATTCTAAAACGTACGCGTGCGTGCAAACCTCCAGGGCCTTGTAGGCGTTCTGCTCAGCCAAAAGAAGGGAAACCCCAGCTTCTTTGATCTCTTTTAAGGCTAGAAATACGCGCGCCGTATGAATGGGATCAAGTCCCAAGGAGGGTTCATCGAGAAGAAGAAGTTTAGGCCGGCCAACGAGGGCCCGGGCGATGGCCAGCATTTGGGCCTCCCCTCCGCTGAGGGTTCGGGCCATTTGGCGAAGCCTCTCCTTAAGGACGGGAAAGATCTCGAAGATCCAAGGTAGGTCAGCCCTAAAGTCCCGGCGCAAATACGCGCCCATTTTCAGATTTTCCCAGACCGTAAGCTCGGGAAAGAGGCCCCGCCCCTCGGGCACGTGGCCGATGCCCTTGCGCGCGATGGCTTCCGGAGGCAAGCCCACGAGGTTTTTCCCCTGCCACAGGATCATGCCCGAGCGGGGTCGGATGAGCCCCGAGATGGTCCGCAAGGTTGTGGTCTTCCCAGCCCCGTTGGCTCCAAGGAGCGCCACGGAGCCGCCCTCTTCCACGCTCAAGGAAACCCCATGCAGCGCGGGCACAGGCCCATACCAAACTACGAGGTCCCGTACCTCAAGCATGCGGGGGCTCCCCAAGATAAGCCTCGATCACGCGCGGGTCCCGTTGGATTTCCTCCGGTGGGCCCTCGGAAATTTTTTTCCCGGAGCTGAGCACCGTGATTTTTTGGCAGATCCGCATCATAACGGGCATATTGTGCTCCACCACCACCATGGTGATCCCTTGTTTCTCATGAAAGCTGCGGATCAAATTAACAATCCTTTCCTGTTCTTGCCGGCTAAGTCCAGAAACGGGTTCATCTAAAAGAAGGAGTCGGGGGCGAAGCATTAGCGCCCGCGCTAAGTCCACAAGCTTTTGCACGCCGAAGGGTACAAATCCCGCAAGCCAATTTTCATATGCCCTTAAATTCAAAAGTTCGAGGACCTCGTAGGCCCGAGTTCGCGCCTCCTTTTCTTCTTTGCGGGTCAGGGGAGTGGAAAAAGCATTTTGAATAGTACCACTCCTAAACCAGATGTGCTGGGCCGTAAGAAGATTGTCCAAGACGCTCTGAAAGCGAAAAAGCTGAGCGTGCTGAAAGGTGCGGCCAATCCCCAACCTGGGGATGTGATGTGGCTTAAGTTTTAACAGTTCCTCGTCCCCGAAACGGATGGAACCCTCTGCTGGGTGGACAAAACGGGAAATACAATTAAAAAGTGTGGTTTTGCCTGCGCCGTTTGGGCCGATCACCCCGTGGATAGTCCCCTCGGCCACTTCCAAATGGAGGCCGTCCAGGGCGCGGAGGCCTCCGAACTGGACCACCAGGCCCTGGACGGCCAGCATCCGCTCCTCCACCCTTAGGGCACGGAAATCCAGCCGGTCACTGGAACGAATGCGCCTCCTTGGATGCGGAAGAAGTACATGGAGATCTTCCCGGCCCGCTCATTCGGTCCGTACGTGATGCCTTTGGCCAAAAGGCCATCCCAGTTACGCATGGATTCCAACGCTGTCTTCAAGGACTCCCGTGTGAGCTGAGGGCCGGCCTTAAGAAGGGCGCCGGTAAATACCTCCGCGGCAATCCAACCTGCAGCCACATAGCCGGAAGGAATGCCCGAATAATCAGGGTTGTAATAGCGGAACACACTGTAGTAAAGGAACATGTCATAGTCCGTGAGATCGAGGACAGGAACCCAGCCGGTGACTAGGAGCCCTTCCGCGGCGGCCCCGGCAAGTTTCACTAGGGAAAGGTCCGCGTTGATGTAAGAAGTGATAAATTGCGTCTTGAGGCCTGCAGCCTGGGATTCCGCAAGGATCCCCACCGTAGGGGCCAAAATAGCGTAAATGACGACCACATCAGGATTAGCAGCCATAAGCTTGAGGACCTCAGCGGAAAAACCGACCTGACCTGGGGTGAAAGCCACTTCGGCTACTGGCTTTAGGCCCATCTTTTCCAAGTACATTTTCACGCCATTCAGTCCCTCATTGCCGATATCGTCATTTTGATAAATAACGGCAATCCTTTTGGCCCCAAGCTCCTCCACCGCGTACTTGGCAATGATCTGGCCCTCTACGGTGTAGTTGGGTTGCACAGCGAATACCCATTCCTTAGGAGGGAAAGCGAGCTTGCTTGAGCCACTGCCCTGATAGACGAAGGGAACGCCATTGGAGTTGAGGTAATCCATGACCGCAAGGCAACCAGGTGTGCCGAGACCACCCACAATAGCGAATACGCCGTCACTCTCCACGAGTTTCTTCACAAGAGCCACCGTCAGCGCAGGGTTGAACTGGTCGTTCTCCACAAGGAGCTCGATTTTCCGTCCCCACACTCCGCCGAGATCGTTGATCCAGCGGAAGTAGGTCTGCATACCGCGGGTCATGTCCAGGCCGATGGGAGCCACCGGCCCGGAAAGGGCCTGGAACGAGCCAATCAAAATCTTGTCCTCCGTAACTCCAGGAACGCCCTGGGCTACGCCCATTACACTCATCGCAACGAAAATGAACACCAAAACTTTGCGCATACGTCCCTCCTTTTTGTAGTTTTTGAGGAAACACCTTTCTTCGCTCGTCTCTCACCCCCTTTTTAGGGACGGCGGAGGAGGGCAGCCATTCCCATCCCACCGCCAATGCATAGGGAAACCACCCCCGTTTCCCCGCCCCGACGTGAAAGCTCATGGGCTAAACCCACGACAAGCTTGGCCCCGGTGGCCCCAATGGGATGCCCAAAGGCGATGGCACCGCCGTTCACGTTTAAGCGTTCCTCGGGAAGGGGGAGTTCCCGCAGCACGGCAAGAATTTGGGCGGCGAAAGCCTCGTTGATTTCCCAAAGGTCGATTTCCTCCACGCGCAAGCTCTGTTTTGCTAAGAGCTTGCGGATGGCAAAGACCGGGCCTAAACCCATGATAGCCGGATCCAATCCCACCACCGTGGAGTCCACAAACTCCAAAAGGGGCGGTATTCCCAAGACCTTAGCCTTCTCCTCGGAGGCCAAGATGACGGCGGCAGCAGCATCGTTGATGCCCGAGGCATTGCCCGCGGTAACCGTACCATTGGGCAAAAAGGCGGGAGCGAGCTGAGCGAGCTTTTCGAGGCTTGTGTCGGGCCGGGGATGTTCATCCTGAGTCCAAAGAACCGTGCCCCCTTTGGGCAAGGAGACCTCCACAGGGACGACTTCTTCGCGCGTTTTTCCAGAATGGATAGCGTCGACAGCGCGCATATGGGAGCGGTAGGCATACCGATCCTGCTCCTCCCGACTTATTCCGTATTGGCGGGCTAAGTTTTCCGCAGTGACCCCCATGGGATAGCCGTAGAAAGCATCCCAAAGGCCGTCGTGGAGGAGGAGGTCAATCGCCTGGATGTGGTTCATCTTGTTGCCCCAGCGCAACTGGGGAAGGGCATAGGGAGCGGCAGACATGTTTTCCATCCCGCCGGCGATTACCAAATCTGCCTCGCCTTCGCGAATGGCCCGCGCCCCTAAAACAATTGCTTCCAGGCCGGAACCGCAGACCCGATTCACGGTGAGAGCAGGAACCTCGTAGGGAAGACCGGCATATGCCGCGGCCTGTCGGGCAGGGTTCATGCCAACCCCGGCGGTAATAACCTCGCCTAGAACTACTTCATCCACTTCGGCGGGGGTGATCCCCGTTTGCGCCAAAAGCGCGCGAATCACCGCGGCGGCGAGTTTGGGCGCGGACACATCCTTGAACGCGCCCCCAAATTTCCCCACCGCCGTGCGCAGGGCCGCCAAAATGTAGACCCTCTTTTTCATCATCTTTCTCCGTAACGCTTGATCAGCTCCGAACGCAAAAGCTTCCCGTAGGGATTGCGTGGAAGCGGTTCATCCGTGAACACCACGGATTTGGGGATCTTGTACCGGGCGAGCTTCCCTTCGCAAAAAGCCTTGAGTTCCTCTTCGGTCGCGGTCATACCCGGCCTAAGAACCACCACCGCCCGGCCCACCTCGCCCCATTTCGGGTCGGGAATGGGAATGACCGCAGCCTCCTTTACTTTGGGGTGTGAGTTGAGAACCATTTCCACTTCTGCCATGTACACGTTTTCCCCTCCGGAGATAAACATCTCCTTTTTGCGGCCGACGATGTAGTAGAAACCGTCTTTATCGCGTTTGGCGAGATCCCCTGTATGGATCCATCCTTCCACTATGGTTTCCGCTGTTTCCTCGGGCTTTTGCCAATAGCCCGCGCACACATGGGGGCCAGCGATAAGGAGCTCGCCTACTTCCTCATCCCCTACTTCCCGTCCCTCTTCATTCACGATTTTCACCGCGGAGTGAAAGATAGGTTTCCCCACGGAGCCGGGTTTGAGGAAGGCTTCTTCCTCGGCCATGGAAAAACAGTTCACGCCGGCTTCGGTCATGCCGAAGCCCTGCTTGAACACTATTCCCCGGCTCTGATAAAGCTTGATGAGCTCCACAGGGCAAGGAGCGCCGCCGGAGATGGCAAACCGTACAGAGCTCCAATCCGTGTTCCAAAACTCCGGTGCTTCCGCGAGGATTTGGAACATGGTGGGAACCATAAACACTACGGTGGCTTTCTCCTGTTCGATCAGGCGGAGAGCACTGCTGGGCTCAAACTTCCTTACAACCACGGAGCGGCCACCCACATGGATAAGCGGGATCAGGCCCACATTAAACCCGCCGGAATGAAACATGGGGGTAAACACAGGAAAGACATCCTCACACGTGAGCCCCCAGCTCACAATGGTATTGACGGAATTCCAGAGGATCATGCGATGCGGAAGGATGGCCCCTTTGGGCCGGCCCGTAGTGCCCGAGGTGTAGAAAATGGTATGCGGATCCTCAAGCCCCACTTTGACTTCCGGGGCTTCGGGTGGGAAGGAGAAAAGCTGCTCCTCATAGTTGGAAAGGCTTATCCACTCTGCGTTTGGGTAAAAAGCCCGAAGTTCTTTTACTTGGGGAGAAAAATCCTCTTCGTAGAAAATCACCTTGGGTTGCGCATCCTTAAGGATGTACTCCATTTCCGGCACGGCCAATCTCCAGTTGATGGGGGTAAAGATGGCGCCGAGCTTGGCCAAAGCGAAAAAGAGATCCACATAGTAGACGCCGTTTAGGGCGATAATGCTAACCCTTTCGCCCTTTTTGACACCAAAATATGAAAGCCAGGCAGCAAGGCGGCAAGCTCGCTCCTCAAGCTCGGAAAACCTAAACCTCCGAGCGCTCTCCCACTCCACCAGGCCCACCCGATTAGGGGTGAGCCGCGCCCGATGCTCTAAAATTTGCGCCACGTTAGGCTCCATGATGCCCCTCCAAAAACGCCAGGGCTTCTTTCGCGAAAACTTCGGGAAACTCGAAGGGCAGGGCATGGCCGGCTTGAGGCACGATGTGCACCAAAGCACAAGGTAACCGTTCCGCAACCGCCTGTGCGTAGCGAGGTGGCAAAAAGATGTCCTCCTCGCCCACCAAAAGGAGGGTAGGTGCGCGGATTTTGGGGAGTTCAGAACGCACGTCGTGTTCCCCGGCCCCCGCAATCAGGGCACAGGCAGCCTCAGGGGAAAACTCCTCAGCCCGCGCCTGGAACTGGGCATAAAGATCCGGGTGTCGCTCGAGGAAATCGTTCCCCCACACCCAAGGGGTTGCGATGATGAACCGCAGGGTACTTCCCAGTTTTGCCGCCTCAAGCCATGCCCGGAGTTTCGCCCGTAGCACAGCATCCACGTGCGCGTAAGCGCCCACAAGCACCATCTTTTCCACGCGCTCTGGCCAAGAGGTGGCAAAGGAAAGGGCCACCGCCGCGCCACTGGAAAGGCCGATGAGGCTCACCCTCTCCCAGTCGAGAAAGTCGAGGAGCGCCCGTAAATCCTGGGCATGGAGGGGGATGGGGTAAGGCCCCTCAGGTTTTTCCGAGCGGCCTTGGCCACGCATGTCGTAAAGGAGGATGGAAAACCGCGGGGAAAACCAAAAAAGAAGGGGTTCCCAAGCTCGAAGGTCCATAAGAAGCCCATTCAAAAAAACAAGCCGATCCCCTTGGGGTTTTCCCCGAAGCTCGTAGTAAAGCTCCGTGCCGTTGACTCTCGCCTTCATGCTCTTAGGAACTCCAAGATCGCCTGATTCACCTCGTCGGCCTTCTCGATGAAGAGGAGATGAGCGGCGCCCTCGATGATTTTGAGTTGGGCATTGGGAATGGAGGCAGCCAGTTTGCGCGCAAATTCCAAGGGTACCACTTTATCTTCCGCGCCCGCCAAAACCAGGGTAGGGGCACGAATGGAGGAAGCCCTTTCCCGCGCGTCAAATTGAGCCGCGGCTGTAAACTGCCGCTGGAACGCATGTGGCGGCTGCGGCTCCTCCAGCCTCATCCGCACTAATTCCTCCACCACCTCTTTGTGCCCCTCGAAAAACTCTGGGGTGACCGAGTAGCGGATGCCGCGCCGGTAGATATCCGCCAAGCTCAGGCCGAAAACGTTGAGGATTTCCTGCCAAAGGGATTGCGTGGCCGCTAAATACTCTGGCCCGCCCAAATGGGTGCATAAAAGAACGAGTTTTCCCACGCGCTCAGGATAGGAAATCGCGAGCTCCTGGGCAATGTAGCCGCCCATGGAAGCACCAATCACGTGCGCGCGAGGGATTCCCAAATGGTCCAAAATCGCTCGTGCATCATCTGCCATTTGGCGAATGGTGTAGGGCTCGTCGGGCTTATCGGATTTTCCTGCGCCCCGGTTATCCAGGGTGATGACGCGGAAATGAGGAGCAAGGGCGGAAACTTGACGATACCAAAATCTTCCGGAGAGGCCCAGCCCCTGGATGAAGAGCACCGCTGGGCCGCTCCCCGTCTCCTCGTAATAAATTTGGACGCCGTTCACCCGTACCTTCGGCATCCTTTACCACACTAGCCCGCCGTCCACGCAGAGGACTGCGCCGTTCACATACGCGGCCTCGTCGGAAGCGAGGAAAAGATAAGCATAGGCCACATCCTGAGGGGACCCTAATCTTCCCAAGGGGATGCGGCTAAGCACCATCTCCCGAACTTTCTCCGGAATTTTCTTCACCATCTCGGTCTCGATGAATCCCGGAGCCACGGCGTTCACGGTGATCCCCTTCCGCCCGAGCTCTCGGGCCCACACCTTGGTCATCCCGATCACGCCCGCCTTAGAGGCCACGTAATTGGTCTGCCCGAAATTCCCATAGAGGGCAACGATGGAGGCGGCGTTGACGATGCGGCCGTACCCCTGGGCCGCCATGATCGGAGCCACTGCTTGCGTAACATTGAAAACCCCCTTCAGATTGACAGAAATCACCTGATCCCACTCCTCCTCAGTCATTTTGAGGAGCTGGGCGTCTCGGGTAATCCCGGCGTTGTTGATGAGGATGTCAATCCTCCCAAATTTCTCGACCACAGCTTTCACCGCGCCCTCTACCTGCGCGCGACTCGCCACATCCACCTGGAAGAATGCCGCTGTACCGCCAGCGCGGCGAATCTCCTCGGCCACGGCCTCCCCTTGGGGCGAAATATCCCAAAGCGCCACCTTGGCCCCTTCTTGAGCAAAAAGGAGGGCCGTGGCGCGGCCGATCCCCTGCGCAGCCCCTGTGATCACCGCTACTTTCCCCAAAAGCCGCATCTCATACCCACCGAAAGAGAGCGGAGGCCAAAACAAACCCCGCTCCCGATGTACAAAAGGCCACGATGTCTCCCGCTCGAAGCTTTCCACACTCAATGGCATCATAGAGGGCCATCAAAGCGGAAGCGGATCCTGCGTATCCAAACTTTTCCGCTACCCAATGGGTTCGATCCGGAGGAAGGCCGAGGGCCTGAAGGGCTGCTTCCAGAGCGGGGTACTCCACCTGATTCGTAAGGAGAAGGTTGAGATCGGAGGGTTCATAGCCGGCGGCGCTGAGGGTTTCCCGTACGAGCTTGGGCCACCGGGTGGCGTTGTAATCCTTGGGAACCCGATGGCCGTTTTCATGGAACCGCAAAAAATGCTTCTTTTTCTGGATCATGTCTAGAGTCGGTGGACAAGCCGTGCCCAAATAGATGCCATAGGTGTCCCAGTACTCTCCCTCCGCCAGGATCTTGCTTTTGAGGAAACCTGGCTTTTCGGAAGGGCCGAGGACCACGGCACCCGCGCCGTCGCTAAAAAGCATGGCCAAAACCTTGGAGGCCGACTCCGTATAGACGCTCCAGTCCAGCCATTTCGTCATAGCGTAGGCACCGATAACAAGGACGTAGCGGGCTTCCTCAAGGATGATGGCGTGGGAGGCGAGGGCAAGAGCAATGGTTTCGTCGGCGCAGGCGGCGTTGAGGTCAAAGGCTCCCGCGTTTTTCGCGCCCAATTTGTATTGGATCAACGCAGAAGTGGGGGGACTCACGAAATCCGGAGTGTCCGTGGCGAGGATGATGAGGTCGATGTCTGCAGGCTGGAGGCCGCTTTGGCGGAGGGCTTCTTTAGCTGCGGCAACGGCGAGGTCGGAGGTAGCCTCGTAGGGAGCCGCACGGAAGCGTACACCAATGCGTTTCTCCGCAAGGTAGCCAACCACATCGTAGGCCATGAGGCGGCCAAGTTCCTCGTTTGTGACCCTCTCCCGAGGGAGGTACATGCCCACCCCCAGGATACGCGCGGCCGGCATCGGCCCTCCTTTACACCTGATTCAGGTGTCAGTGTAAAGCGAAAAAACCCGCCTGTCAAATAACCCTTCCCGAAAATTACTTCAGCCCGCAAGCCCACGGAAGATGAGGGCGAAAAGGGCTTGAAGCCCCTCCTCAGGTGGAACCCTCCTCCCCTCCCAAAGGACCCACTTCAGACCCAAGGCATGGCCCATGCCCATGAGGCTATAAGCCAAGGGCTCAGGGGGAAGCTCCCGAATCTCACCGCGCTGCATGCCCTCTGCCAGCCCCCGTATGTAGCCAGAAGCAAAACGTCGATAGTATTCCTGCCCCACCTCAGGCACCACGAACTCCGCCTCCCGCACGATCCGATACGCATGGGGATGGCGGGTAATGAACGAGAAAAACGCGCGGAAACCGAGCTCCTCTATCCACCGCCGATCCGAAACGCCCAGAATGGCTTGCCGGATGTACTGGCGAAGCTTTTGGTTGATGGTGCGCACGAGTTCCACAAACGCCGCCTCTTTAGTGGAGAAGTAAAGGTAAAAGGTGCCCGTTCCAAGGCCGGCCGCCTGCGTGATGTGCACCACCTGGGTTGCGTAATATCCTTGCGTTCCAAAAAGCGCTTCCGCCGCTTGAAGAAGGCTTCCCCGGGAGTTCTCCGGAACCCGCTCCTCCTCCCATACCCCAGGAAGAGCCTGGGGAGCGGGCGGCCGAGGGGTACCGCTGTCCATGCCATAAAGGAGGAATTCCGCCATTTTCGCAAGCATTCCCTCGGGAACTCCTTCTGCTTCCCAAATTAGGTAGCGCATGGCCAAAAATTCCACTATGCCCAGGATGGCGACGGCGCAGATCTCCGCGTCCAAATCAGGGCGAAATACCCCGGCGCGCATCCCCCCCTCTAAAGGCTCAGCCCATTGGGCGAGCAAAGCCCGATAAAAGCGGCGGGAGACCTCAGGCAGGATGAACTCCCCTTCGCGGAACACACGGTAGGCCTGGCGCCGAAGGCAAATAAATTCCAGATGCTCTCTCAGGCCGCGCACAACCTTCTCTTTGGGATCAGGGGAAGAGGAAAAGGCTTGGGCCAAATAGCTGAGAAGCTCATCCTGGAGTTGTTCCACCAGGGCGGAATAAAGGGCTTCTTTATCGACGAAGTGCTGGTAGAAGGTGGCGCGGGCCACACCCGCCCGGCGGCAGATGCTGCTTATAGAGGTCCGATGGAAACCCTGCTCACCGAAAACCTCTTCAGCCGCGGAGAGCAAAAGCACGCGGGCTTTTCCCAACATCAGCCTTTCTGCCACGGGAACAATAGTAAATCCCGCGAGGTTTTCATAGTGTATCGTCTACTGTGTCTAATCAACATGTTAGCTTTCCATCTGGATTGCCGCAAATCTGCGGAACATGCGCTCCCTATGCTTCAAACCACCATGCTTATCGAACACAATAAACGTTACGCTATATTTTATCCTGTCTCTGAGCGCACAACCGCCCGAGGCAATAGTTGCGTCTGAGCGAGTATCCAATCTAAGTCACATCGATTTTGCGAGGCTGTGTTCTAATCGCGGACAAAGTTAGCTGAAACCTTCAAACGGAATCGCAGTTTAAACAAGACCTTTT
>Ga0078972_1012448_pt1 | contig 14624 bp, 11 predicted proteins | sample YelNatPaOPGAMG01_FD_67568 | JGI IMG/M metagenome (GOLD analysis project Ga0078972, IMG submission 67568) | Hot spring thermophilic microbial communities from Obsidian Pool, Yellowstone National Park, USA - OP-RAMG-01 (SPADES assembly) (version 2) | ecosystem: Environmental > Aquatic > Thermal... | reverse complement strand
GGCAAGGGCCCGGCCGATGCGGCGGGTCGAGCCGGTCACCACAATGACTCGATCGACAAGCTTCATCCCTATCCCTCCGCATCCGACGGAAAGCGGTGTGGCCCACAGGCTGGGCCTTGGCGGGCGGCGAACGCGACAAGCGCAGGTGCCCTGGATGGCCCTGCGGAGTAGCCCAGGCTGGCGGGACCCTGTGCGGGGCCAAGAAACTGACCGTGGCCAGGGGGTCAGCCGTGTATTGAGCTCCGCGCACCCAGGGGCTGGGCCGGGAGGGAGCGGAGCTCGACACCCGGCTGCGACCCCTCGTCTCAGGTTTCCCCACCTGGCACAGGGCTGCGCGAGCCCTGGGATACTGTTGAGGAACTTGCGGCTGTCACGCTGCACGGCGAGGCAGGTCGTGCTGGCGCGGCAAGGATGCTTCGCGCGCAACGGCTCGCCGTGCTGAAACGCTCGCAGAACGCGCTCAGCATGACAGGCGGCTTCGCTCCGCAACTGCAATGGATGGAGTCTAGGACGACTCGGCCCACGATGCAACTGTGCGCCGGGGCCGACGGCGCCAGGTTGTCGCCGCCTGGGATTGACGCTATAATAGCGCGGTCGGTCCTTTTGCCCTCTCCGGAGGAGTAGATGAGAGCAACCGTCAGAGCGGCCGGCCTGCTGGCCTTCCTGCTGGTGGCCCTGGGCTGCAAGGGCGGCCCGGCTGCTGCCCTGCCAGCGACGACTACCGGCCCGGCCGCACCGGGGGATGTGGCGGCCGTGGTGAACGGCCAGGCCATCCCCATGGCGCTCTACCAGGCCCAGCTCAAATCGGCGTTGGCGAGCTTTGCTCCTCAGCCGGGGCTCGACCCGCAAAGCCCGGAGGTGCAGGCGGCGCTGCGCATGCAGGTGTTGGATATGCTCATCGACCAGGCCCTCACCGAGCAGGCCGCGGCGCGCATGGGCATCCGTGTCGACGAGGCCCAGGTGGCGGCCGAGGTCGAACGCATCCGCGGCCAGGCCGCGGGCGACCTGGCAGGCTGGCTCGAGGCCAATGGCTACACCGAAGAGACCCTGGCCGCCCAGGTCCGCTCGGAGCTCCTGGGGGCGGCCGTGCGCGACCGGGTGACCAGCGGCGTGCCCGCCGGGCCCGACGAGGTGAGCCAGCGCCAGGAGGCATTCATGCGCTGGCTCGATGGCGAGCGGCAAAAGGCCAAGATCGAGAGGCTGATCGAGTGATGCGCGCTGCTGCGGCGCACGCAGCGCGTCTGAGGTACCACGGAGGTTGTTTTTCATGCCCAAGCTCGCCATCACCGGCAAGGGGGGCGTTGGCAAGACGACGCTGGCTGCGCTGCTGGCGCACCTGTACGCGGAGGAAGGGCAGACGGTGCTGGCCATCGACGCGGACCCCGACGCTAACCTGGGGTCGGCCCTGGGGTTTGCGCCTGAGGTGCTGGCCGGCATCCGGCCCATTGCCGATATGAAGGACCTGGTGGCCGAGCGCACGCACACCGTGCCCGGCCAATATGGCGGCATCTTTACCATGAACCCGCGCGTCGACGACATCCCCGACCGTTTCTCGGCCGTGCGCGGCGGGGTGAGACTCCTGGTATTGGGCACGGTGCAGAAGGGAGGGGCGGGCTGCTTCTGCCCCGAGAACACGCTGCTCAAGAACCTGGTGCGGCATTTGCTGGTGGGCCGGCGCGAGGTGGTGATCCTCGACATGGAGGCCGGCCTCGAGCACCTGGGCCGCTCCACGGCAGCCGCCGTCGACGCCTTTATCGTCGTGGTCGAGCCGGGGCGCCGCTCGATCCAGACGGCGCAGGCCATCGAGCAGCTCGCCCACGACATCGGGGTGGACCGCATTCTGGTGGTGGGCAGCAAGGTCCGCGGGCCAGACGATGAGGCCTTTATTGCCCAGAACCTGCCCGAGGCCGAGGTGCTGGGCCACCTGCCGTTCAGCCAGCGAGCCATCGATGCCGACCTGAACGGCCAGGCCGTCTACGAGGCTGCGCCCGAGCTGGTGGAAGCAGCGCGGGCTATCAAGGGCAGGCTCGAGGGGGCCATCGGCCAGGGGTAAGGCGTGGCCCGGCGGCACCACGCAACACGCTCGATGGAGCAGGATCCCTGCGGAGGACGAACCATCGCGAGAGGACATATCTGGGCAGGGTTGGTCGTCGCGTTCTCGGTGGCCGGCATGGCCGTGGCGGCCTGCGGAGGGGCAGCGCCTGCCACGGTGCTGCCGCCGACCCCAGAATCGGCTGCTGGTCCCAGCGCCACGCCACGGGCAGAGGCCACTGAGACCCCTGCTCCAGCCCCAACCAGCCAGCCCTCGCCAACGCCAGTGGCGCTGGCCACCCCATCGGGGCCGGGGGTCGACCTGGTGTACGAGCGAGGCAATGAGCTGTGGTCGCTGGCCCTGGCGACCCGCGACGCCCGCCGGGTGGCCGAGGGCCTGCAGGGCTCCGGCACTTTCGATATGGGGGACCCCTGGGCGCTGGCTCCCGATGGGCGATACTTGGCGCTGGTGCGCAATGCCGAGGGCCAGGCGGCGCTATCCTTCGTCGCCCTGCCCGGGGGCCGGCCCCAGGTGGTGGCGCGCTATCCGGGGCGCATCGATGCCCTCTACTGGAGCCACGATGCGGCGCAGGTGGCCTTTGTGATCAACCGGCGCGACGAGCGCACGGGCGACCTGCTGGAGGCAAGCCTGCGGCTGTACAACGTGGCGCGTCAGCGCGAGGTGACGCTGTACCAGGAGACCTTTACAGACCCCAGCACCGTGCGCCAGGAGATGTGGCTGGAGGGCTGGGTGCCGGGCAACGGGGCCCTCTACGTGGCCCAGGCCATGGATCGCACCGACGACCCGGGCACCCTCTATGCCCTCGACGCCGCCAGCGGCCAGTTCCGGCTGATCTCCTCCGACTATTCGCTCAAGGGTGGGCAGGCCGTCTCTCCGGCAGTGTCGCGGGTGCTCCTGCGCGGCCGCTCCACCGGGCGCACCTCGCCCCTCTATGTGGCCCGGGCCGCGCCCGATGGCACGCTGAGCGACATTGCCCTGCTCAGCCCTGAGGATTGGATCGTGGGGGCGGTGGCCTGGCGGCCCGATGGCCAGGAGGTAGTGGCCGAGCGGCTGGAGGCCGAGGCCCATGGTACCTTTGCCGGTCACCTTTGGCTGCTGGCGCCGGGCGGCTCTGAGCCCCGCCAACTGACGACGGACCCCTCCTTCCGCGAGGAGCAGCCGGTGTGGACGGCAGACGGGCGCCAGATCATTTTCGGCCGCTGGCTGGCGGCGCAGCCTCAGCCGGCGGGCCTGTGGGCGTGGGATTCCTCGACGGCCGAGGTCACGTTGCTCGACGAGGCCGGCGTGCGCCCGCAGGCGGCGGGTAAGGTGCGGTGACCGGCCCGGCGTGGGAGGAACTGGAGGCCGGGCTGATGGAATGCCGGCCCGGCGCCCTACAGGCCGGGCTGCCACTCCTGCGCCGTTGCTTGCCCGAGGTGGCGGCGCTGGCTGAGGCGCGCGCGGCGCGCGGAGAGGGCCGCCCGGGCCAGAGTGCCCTCGAGCACACGTGGGAGGTGCTGGCGCGCCTGCAGCCGGGCCTGCGCAGCCTGCCCCGCGAGCGGGCCCGGGTGCTGTGCCTGGCTGCGCTCTTGCACGAGGTGGGCCGCTCGCCCCTGGCCGCCCCGGTCCAGCGCCGCTCGAGCCACGACCAGGCGGGTGCGGCCCCCGCCCGCGATGCCCTCTTTCGTCTGCACCTGCCCGGCCCTCTTCGCGATGAGGTGGTGTATCTGGTGCGGCTGCACGGCCTGCCCACCACTTTTGGCGAACGCGAAGCTCAGCTCGGCCGCATGCTGCGCCTGGCCTGGACGGTGGACACCCGCCTGCTCTACCTGCTGGCGGCTGCCGATCTCGATGCTGCCGGCGTTGCGCCGGGCAGCCTGCAGCGCCAGCGGCTGGCGGCGTTCCGCGCCCGCTGTCAGGAGCTCGGCCTCTGGGGGCGCGAGCCACCTCCGCTGCTGGCGCCGCCGCGCTGGCGGCAACTGGCTCCGCGCGACCCTTGGCTGCGCCGCCGGCTGGCGGGCGAGCTGCGTTTCTGGCGCCTCAGGGGGCGGGTGGCATCGCCCGAAGAGGCCGAGGCCTGGTTGGCGGCTCAGCCGGCCGCGCCCGCCGGCACCCTCTACCTGCCCGTAGGCGTGCCGGGCAGCGGCAAGTCGACGTGGGTGACAAGCCGACTGCCGGGGTCACGGCTGATCTCGATGGATGAGATGCGCGAGCGGCTGACCGGCAGCCGTGCCGATCAGAGCCGCAACGCCGAGGTCTATCGCATCTGCAGAAGCGCCCTGGCCCAAGCCCTGCGAGCGGGCGAGACGGTGGTGTGGGATGCGCAAAGCCACACCTGGTCGGCGCGGCAAGGGCTGCTGGCCCTGGCCCGCGAGCACCATGCCTACGTCATCGTCATCTACATGGATGTGCCCCTGGCCACGGCGCTGGCGCGCAATGCCGGCCGCCAACCGGTGGTGCCCGAGGCGGTGATCGTGCGCAGCTACCGCGCCCTGCAGGAGCCTCGGCCCTTCGAGGCCGAGGAGTTGTGGCGGGTGGATGCCGATGGGAACTGCACTCGACGCGTATCAGACGAAAACGCTGGCGCTTGAGGCCGGTTTCGACCTGGTGGGCGTGCTGGAGCCTGCGCACACCCACGGGCCGGCCTGGGCGCGCTCGGTGCTCGTGGTGGCCTACGCCACCCTCGATGAGGCCTATGACTATAGCGTGTACGTGGAGGTGCGCGGGCGGCGCCGCTGGAGCAAGCTGGCCTACGAGGTGCTGGTGGCGAGGGCTGCTCGCCTGGCCCTCGCCCTGCGCGACCGAGGCGTACGCGCCGACCCCCTGACCTACGAGGACTCGGCGGCCATCATCGACCTGCGCCGGGCCGCCGTCGCCGCCGGGCTGGGCGTCACCGGCAAGAACGAACTCGTGGTCAGCCGCGACTTTGGCCCCCACATCCGCCTGGGCGCGGTGTTCACCGACCTGCCCCTGCCCCCCGACCGGCCCCTTTCCGAGTACTTTTGCTCGAGCTGCAGCCGTTGCTGGTCGGCCTGCCCCACCGGCGCGCTGGGTCCAGAAGGGCTCGATCGCTCGCGCTGCCTGGCCGAGTTCGCGCCCACGCCCGAGATGCTGGCCCGCCAAAAGCGCGAGTGGCGCCAGCTCACCCCCTTCACGCGCCTGCAATGCTCGGCCTGCGTCACGGCCTGCCCCATCGGCGCGCGCCTGGCTTACCCCTACTGGGATGGGGAGTGAGCGAGGCCGATTTTGCCAGATTCCCCCGTCTGGTATACATTGGGGCATTGCGTCGGATGCGCCCGGCCCGCGGAGGAGCGGCCGGTTTGCCATGTTGTGCACGAGAAGGTGCTTGCAGCTTGGGAGGACCTTGGTGCGTATCTCGGTAGTCAGTGACGAAATTAGCGACGATTTTGAGGAAGCGGTGGAGCTCGGGCAGCGGCTGGGCGTCGATGCCTTCGAGCTGCGCTGGGTGCGCCCGGCGGGAAGTTTCGAGCGCCGGCGCGTGGGCGACCTGTCGGATGAGGAGGCGCTCGCTCTGGCCGACGTGGCCGGTCGCTACGGCGCAGAGATCAGCAGCATCGCGCCCGGCCTGTTCCAGTGCCCGTGGGCTGGCTCGGACGCGCTGGAGGCGCAGTTGGCGCGCCTCGAGCGGGCGTTCCGCCTCGCCGAGCTCTTGGGCGTGCGCCGCATCGTGGTGCACGGCTTCCAGCCGGCGGACCCACGGCGCAACGGCATCTGCCCGCCGGGCGTCATCGATGCCCTGGGGTTGGCGGCCCGCCGCGCCGAAGCAGCGGGGTTCCAGCTCCTGCTCAAGAACTCGGGCGACTGCTACGCCGACACCGGGGCCCACACCGCCGCCATGGTCCACGCTGTGCACTCTCGGGCGCTGGGGGTGAGCTGGGACCCGTGCCACGCCTCTCGCCTGGGCGAGGATGCCGTGGGCGATGGCTACGGCTGGGTGGCGCCCTTTGTGCACGATGTGCGGGTGAAAGACCAGGTGCGGAGCGATGGGCTGGGCTACGAGTACACCGTAGTGGCCGAGGGCACGATGGATTGGCCGGCACAGCTCCGCGCCCTGGCCGGCGCCGGCTACCGCGGCACCGTGACTGTGGGGGCGCAGATGGAGCCGCGCCTGCTCACCACCATGAAGAGCCTGGAGGCGCTCCGGCAGCTTTTGCACGAGGCCGAGGCCGACGCGCCGGCCCAGGGGGCGTAGGCGGCGCGCTCCGCGCTCCCGGCCCAGCCCCTGGGTGGGGGGTGGCGGGTTGGCTGGCGCCGGCCGCCCGGGGCGGCCGGGTGAATTGCTCCGCATCGGCCCGCCACCCCCGCCAAAACCCACCTTGGGTCAGTGCCGGAAGGGAGCGGAGCGTGTGGCCCGGCGTTAGCCCAAGTCACCCACGGTTCTGGGGTACACCCCGCCAAAGGGTGCAGTTCGCTTCTGGGGCAGACGCGAGCCGTTGAGGTCCCGGGCTCCCCGCGCTGCCTGGGCTTGGCCGTTCTTGCCGGGCCCGACCCCCTACCGTTCCCCCGCGGGGGGAATAGGCTGCCTGGCGGCACCGACGAGCAAGCTTATCCCCCCTTCGGGGGGACGGTGGGGGGTCCATAGCCGCGCCATGACGCCTTGTTGCAATACACCAGGGCATTCCGCACAGGGCTGCCCCAAGAGTGGACTGCCCCCCCGCCAAACGGGCGGTTGACAAGCCCCCGGGAAGAGGGTATACTGAAGCTGTGAGGCCGACTCGGCGGATCGACCTCCACGGAGGCACCAACCCATGAATGGCGTGGCCGCGCAGGCGGAGCTTGCTGCAAACACAAAACACTAAGGCGTCGTTTGTGCCTTGGTGTTTTTTGTTTGCCGCGAGTACGGCTGTCGGCCGCACCGGCCAGATGTTGGGCTGCATGGCCCGAGGAAAAGAAGGGGGTAGGCAAATGGACTCCGGGATGATCAGCAAGATCCAAAAGGCCAGGCGCTACGCCGAAGAGCGCGATCGCATCACCCTCAACGACCTCGCCGTCACTTTCCGCGGCGAACACGATACATATCAGGTGACGTACCACAAGGGGCGCTGGTCGTGCGGCTGTGGCTTCTTTGCCCAGCGGGGAGTCTGCAGCCACACCATGGCGCTCGAGCGCATCCTATTTGGAATGGTAGTCCCGGCTGGCCAGGATCTCAGCGCGGCTGAGCCCGAGGCAGCCGCTCGCTAGCGACCGGAGCATCCCAACCATCGCTCGCACACCGGGTGCATGCCCCGAGGTGCGAGCGATGTGTTTTTCCCGGGCAGGTGCGCTGCGATTTGTAAAGTGGCGCGCAAGACAGTAGAATCCCTCTTCACTAGCGATGGCGCCGCGGCGGAAGGCCGGCGAGTATGGCCGTTGGCGGTGACGGCCCTGAGAGGATGGCGCATGAAGCGTTGGTACGTCTGGCTGGGGGCGGCTGTCAGCCTCGTTTTTCTTTACTTTGCCCTGCGCGGCCTGCAACTGCAGCAGGTGTGGGCCGGCGTGCGCACGGCCAACTACTGGTGGCTGGTGCCGGGGGTGGCGGTCTACTTTCTGGCGGTGTGGGCGCGCACCTGGCGGTGGCACTACCTGCTGCGCCCTGTGCAACGGGTGAGCCTGCGCAACCTCTTTCCCATCCTCGTCATCGGCTACATGGGCAACAACGTCTACCCAGCGCGCGCGGGCGAGGTGATCCGCGCCTACGTGCTCAAGCGCCGCGAGCGCGTCGACATGTCTCCGTCGCTGGCGACCATCGTCGTCGAGCGCATCTTTGACGGCGTGGTGATGCTCTTCTTCGTCTTTGTTGCCCTGCCGTTCACGCCGCTGCCGGAGTGGATGCGGCGCACTGTGGTGCTCTCCAGCGCCCTGTTCTTCGGCCTGCTGCTGGCCTTCTTCATCCTGGCGGCCTCGCCGCGGCAGGCAAGGGCCGTCTACGTCTGGGCCGTGGGCCGCTTCGTGCCCGAGGCCTGGCGGCCGCGGGTGACGGCGGTGCTCGATCGCTTCATGGACGGCCTCGGCTGCCTGCGCAGTGGCCGCGACGTGGCGATGGTCTTTGTCACTTCGGTGGCCATCTGGCTGACGGAGACGGTAAAGTACTGGTTCGTGATGCACGGCTTTGGCTTCTCGGTGCCCTTTTACGTGCTCATGCTGATGGCCGCTGTGGTCAACCTGGCCACCACCCTGCCTTCATCGCCGGGCTATGTGGGCACCTTCGACGGGCCCGGCATCGCCATCCTGGCGGCGTTTGGGGTGCAAGCCGCGCTGGCTGCCAGCTACACCCTGGTGCTGCATGCCGCCCTCTGGTTCCCCATCACGGCCCTGGGCGTCTACTACATGTGGCACGAGCGCGTCTCGTGGAGTGACTTTGGGGCCGCCGAGCGGGCGCGACGGAGCGAGCCGGAGGTAGTGGGCACGGAGATGCGTGATGCGCGCCAACGGGAGGTTCGATGAGAGTCGGTATCGTCGGCGGCGGCATCACGGGTCTGACCGCCGCTCTGGACCTGGTGCAGCGAGGGGAGCAAGTCATCGTGTGGGAGGCCGAGGCGCGGCCGGGCGGGCTGGCCTCCGGATTCAGCGATGAGAACTGGGAGTGGCCCCTGGACCGCTTCTATCACCACATTTTCGCCAGCGACCGGGCGGTGCTCGAGTTGGGCGGCCGGGTGGGGGCCGAGGCCTACTTCCCCAGCCCCTCCACCGTCATCTGGCACGAGGGCACCATGGCGCCCTTCGATAGCCCGCTGGCGGTGCTCCGCTACCCCCATCTGAGCCTGCCCGAGAAGCTGCGCGTGGGCCTGGTGACGGCCTACCTGCGCCTGTTGCGCGACTGGCGGCCCCTCGAGGCACTGCCTGCCGAGGATTGGCTCAGCCGCACCATGGGCCGACGGGCCTATCAGGTGCTGTGGCAGCCGTTGCTCGAAGGCAAGTTCGGCAGCGACTATCGCCAGGTGAACATGGCCTGGTTCTGGGCACGCATCCACAAGCGCTCCAAGGCGCTGGGCTACTATGTGGGCGGCTTCCAGGCCCTGGCCGATGCCCTGATGCAGGCGGTGCGGAGGGCCGGCGGCGAGGTGCGCCTGCGCCAGGCGGTGCAGGGTGTGCGCCCAAGTGGCGACGGGGGTTGGGTGGTGGAGACCCGCAGGGATGCCTCCCGCTGCGACTGCGCCATCGTCACCCTGGGGCCCCAGGCGGCCCTGCGCATCTTGCCCGACCTGCCGCCGGCCTACGCCGGCCAGTTGCGCCGCCTGCGCTCTCTGGCGGCGATGACTCTGGTGCTGGCCCTCGACCGGCCCCTGACGCGGGGCGCCTACTGGGTCAACCTGCCCAAATCGGTCTTTCCCTTCCTGGCCCTGGTGGAGCACACCAACTATATCGACCGGGCGCACTATGGCGGCGACCACATCGTCTACCTGGGCGACTATCTGAGCGAGGACGATGCGCACTTTCACATGGGCCAGGAAGAGCTGTTGGCGGCCTACCTGCCCCACGTGCGCCGCATCAACCCGGCTTTCGAGGCTTCATGGGTGCGCAAGAGCTGGCTCTTCCGGCAGGCCGAGGCCCAGCCCTTCACCCCGGTCGGGCACTCGCAGGCCATCCCTCCCCTGCGCACCCCGTGCCCTGGCCTCTATGTGGCCGGCATGAGCCAGGTGTACCCGTGGGATCGGGGCACCAACTATGCCGTGGAGCTGGGCCATGAAGTGGCACGCATGGCCGTGGAGGATGCCCCGGCTGCATAGGGGCACAACGCCGGGTGTGCGCCGAGCGCGGGCCCGGCATCGACCCCTATAGGGGCTGGGGCCGGGCTCTGGCGGAGCAGCTAACCCGGCCGCAGACCAGGCTCTTCGCTCTCCCCAGATATGCCCACGCCTGGGCCAGCCCATTTTGCAGGGAACCATGATTCGTCTAAACTGCGCCCATGCGGTATTGGCCCCGCATGGCAGGGGTGTTGTCTGGGCAAGGAGGTTCGGGGTGAAGTCGATCTGCGTCATCGGCGCGGGCTATGTGGGCCTGGTGACGGGCACCTGTTTCGCCGACCTGGGCAACCAGGTAATCATCCTCGATATCGACGAGGGCAGGATCGAGCGGCTGCGGAACGGCGTGATGCCCATCTACGAGCCGGGGCTGGAGGAGCTGGTGCGCCGCAACGCCGGCATGGGCCGCCTGAGCTTCACCACCAGCTACGAGGAGGGGCTGGCCCAGGCCGAGTTCGTCTTCATCGCCGTCGATACCCCGTCGGGGGCCGAGGGCGAGGCCGACCTGCGCTCGGTGCGGGCGGCAGCCAGTGCCATCGCCGCGGTGATGGACCACCCCCTCATCATCGTCAACAAGAGCACCGTGCCCATCGGCACCGGCGACTGGGTGGCCGATATCATCAACCGGCACCGGCGCAATGGGGTGGACTTTTGGGTGGTTTCAAACCCCGAGTTCCTGCGCGAAGGCTCGGCCGTGCACGACTTTTTGAACCCCGACCGGGTGGTACTGGGCTCGATGAGCCGCGAGGCCGCCGAAAAGGTGGCGCAGCTCTACCTGCCCCTGCGCGCCCCGATCATCGTCACCGACCTGCGCACCGCCGAGATGATCAAGTACGCCTCCAACGCCTTCCTCGCCAGCCGCATCTCGTTCATCAACGAGATTGCCTCCATCTGCGAGCGCCTGGGCGCCGACGTCAAAGAGGTCGCGGCGGGCATGGGCTACGACAAGCGCATCGGCCCCGCCTTCCTGGATGCGGGCCTGGGCTTTGGCGGCAGTTGTTTCCCCAAGGATGTGCGCGCCCTGGCGCACATGGCCGCCATCCACGGCTGCCACCCCCAGCTCTTGCGCGCCGTGCTCGAGATCAACGCCGACCAGCGGCGCCAGGTGGTGCAGAAGCTGCGCGACCTCCTGGGCGGGCTCGATGAGCGCACCATCGGCATCCTCGGCCTGGCCTTCAAGCCCAATACCGACGACATGCGCGAGGCGCCGGCCCTCGAGCTCATCCACCTCTTGCAGCACGAAGGGGCGCGCATCAAGGCCTACGACCCGGTGGCGATGGATAACGCCCGGCGCGTGTTGCCCGACATCACCTATTGCACCGACCCGTACCAGGTGGCCGAAGGCGCCGACGCCCTGGTGGTGGCCACCGAGTGGAACGAGTTCAAGCACCTCGACCTGGAGCGGGTGCGCAAGGCCATGCGCCGGCCGGTCCTGGTCGACGGGCGCAACATCTACGACCCCGAAGCGATGATCGCCCTGGGCTTCACCTACCGCGGCGTGGGGAGAGGGTACTGAACGGAACTGAGGGAACTGAGGGAACTGGCGGAACTGAGGGGTAGGAGCGCCGTGCAACAGCCGCCCACTATCCCTCAGTTCCCCTTGTTCCCCCAGTTCCCTCAGTTCCCTCACGTAATCAGCATCGCGTCGCCAAAGCTGTAGAACCGGTAGCGCTCGCGGATGGCCTCGTGGTAGGCGCGCAGGATGAGCTCGCGCCCGGCGAACGCCGACACCAGCATGAGTAGCGTCGAGCGGGGCAGGTGAAAGTTGGTCACCAGCGCGTCGACGGCCCGGAAACGGTAGCCGGGGTAGATGTAGAGGTCGGTCCAGCCATCGAAGGGCACCACGGGCGTGCTGGCCCCCTGGGCGATGGCCGCCTGAGCGGCCGTCTCGAGCACGCGCACGGTGGTGGTGCCTACCGCCACCACGCGGCCGCCCCGGGCACGCGCCGCCGCGATGGCTGCGGCGGCCGCCTCATCGATGCGGCACCACTCGCGGTGGATGGCGTGCTCCTCCACGTGCTCCTCGGTCACAGGGCGGAAGGTATCCAGGCCGATGTGCAGGGTCACGGTGGCAAAGCTTACCCCCTGGGCCGCCAGGCTGGCGAGCAACTGGGGGGTGAAGTGGAGCCCTGCGGTAGGCGCCGCCACCGAACCCCGGGCCTTGGCATATACCGTCTGGTAGCGCTCGCGGTCGGCCAGGGGCACGTGGATGTAAGGGGGCAGTGGTACCTGGCCCAGGGCGTCGAGCAGGTCGTCGACGGCGGCGGAGAAGCGGACCAACCGGCCGCCGGAGGGCGTCTCGCCCACCACCTCGGCCTCCAGCACTTCTCCGTCTTGTTGCCCGCCGGGGGCCTCGATGCGCAGGCGCGTGCCCGCCCGGGCACGCCGCCCGCCCACCAGCGCCTCCCAGGTGCGTGGGTCGTGGCGGGTGAGGAGCAAGAGCTCTACGCGGCCGCCGCTGGGCACTTTGCGCGCCCGCAGCCGCGCCGGGATGACGCGGCTCTCGTTGAGCACGAGCAGGTCCCCGGGCGCCAGGTAGCTGCCCAGGTCGCGGAAATGGCGGTGAAACAACGCGCCGCTGGCGCGCTCGACCACCAGCATACGGGCTGCATCGCGCGGTTCGATGGGCGTCTGCGCGATCAGTTCGGGCGGCAGGGCATAATCAAACTCGTCTGTTCTCAAGAACTCCCCCGTCAGGGCCGGCGTGGCGGCTTGCTGGTGCGGCCCATTTTCGATGGCGCGATTGTAGCCAAATGCATCGCCGGTTGCAAGGACTATTCGAACTTGTCAAAAGCCGGGGCGCATGCTAGAATAGCGCACGCTGTGCAAAATGGCGGGTCGGGCGGCGGGCCCATGGGCCTTTTGTGCAGCTACCTCATCTGGTGAGATCCTGTGGCACGACCAACTCGGTGGCAACACAGGGGGTTCTCTTCATCGCGCATCACGCCCTTCCCGTGCCCCCTGCAATGACAGCCCGCAGGCAGAGGGCGGCGCAGGTGCCTGCCCGGCGAAAGGGCAGCCTGCACCCCGCCTGAGCTGTGGGGCAACCCAGCCTAGGAAAGGACAAGAAAGCGATGGGGGAAGCGACTTCACCCTGGAAAGAGCGCTTGCGGAGCATACTCCGCAACCCGTGGACGGAGCGTTCGATCAAGTATGTCGTCGTGCCAGTGCTCCTTCTCTGTAGCCTCTGGTTGCCCCCGGTCTCCCTCGGTGTACGCCTGTTCCACATCGATCTGCCCCAGGTCACGGCCAGCGGTGGCACGGTTTCCGAGCCGGGTGGCGGCCGTTTGACGGTGGCAGCGGGCGCCCTCAGCGGGCAGATGCGCGTCCGCCTGCGCGCGATCGACCTGTCGGATAAGCAGGCCGGCGTGGGCGACGCGGCCAAGGCCATCCAGGCCATACCCGCCAACCTGCAGCTGGTGAGCCCTCTCTACTTCCTCGACGCCTACGGCAGCCGGCCCAAGGAGGCTGCCTTCAGCGCACCGCTGGGCCAGGGGCTCCAGAGCACCGACCCCATCGACGTATATGCCTGGGATGGCAGGGCCTGGCACTGGGTGCCCAGCCGGCCCCAGGCCGATGGGGCCGAGGTCGAGGCGACGCTGACGGCCTTGCCGCGGGCGCTGGCTGTGGTGCAGGCGCAGCCCCAGGCCCTGGCCGTGGGTGTCGGCGCGCCCGACATGGCGGCCGTCAATGCCTCGCCGCTCGACATGGCCAGCGAGCTGTACCTCGGCGGGCTGTCGTTGGGCGACGGCGGCGCCGTGAGCGGCGAAATCACCCTCAGCTCGGCGCCGGCGAACCTCTCGGTGCTGCCCGTGCTTTCCGATCAGGTGGGTGGCGTGGTGCGCAGCGATTGGGTGGCCAACATCGTCAACGATGCGCAGGCCCGCGCCAACCACGTCAAGGCCATTGTCGAGGCTGTGAACAAGGGCGGCTACAAGGGCTTGAGCCTGGAGTACGCGGGCCTCGATGCGTCGCTGCGCGACGGCTATACGGCCCTGGTGCGCGAGCTCGCGGCGCAGCTGCACCAGGCCGGCAAGACGCTGGCCGTGCGCGTCGATGAGCCCAAGCGGAGCGCCGATGGCGCGTGGGATACCGCCGGCTACGACTGGGCCGCCCTAGGCCAGGCCGCCGACATCCTGCGCATCCCCGCCATGGCCGACCCGGCCGCCTACGCCGCGGGTGGGGCCATGGAGGCGTGCCTGCGCGAGCTGACGAGACAGGTCGACCGGCAGAAGGTGCAACTGGTCATCGACGCCAACGCGACCGAGCAGACGGGCGACGCGCGCCGCCCCCTCATCTATGGCGACGCGCTGTCGCTGGCCAGCCAGGCCCCGGTGGCCGAAGGCGGCAACATGGTGTTGCCGGGCGCCACGCTGGCCGTGCAGCTGCCGCAGATGGGTTCTGGCCTCAAGGAAGATGAGGCCAGCGGCTACACCTTCTTCTCCTTCAAGGACAGTTCGGGTGTCGAGCACAAGGTGGTGGTCGAGAACGCCACCAGCGTGGGCAAGAAGCTGGCCCTGGCCCAGCAGTTCGCCATCCACGGCGTGGCGCTCGACAACCTGGCCGGCACCGCCAACGATGCCCACATCTGGGATACGGTGCGCGTGGCGCGCACGCCCAGCGGGCGCGGGGGCGAGGCGGGCGCCCAGCGCACGGCGCCGCGCTACACGGTGGCCTGGCGGGTGGAGAGCAAGGATGGCAAGGTGGTGGACCAGGGCACCGTGCCGGCCGACTCGCCGGAGCTGAGCTGGACCGCTGCGAAGGAACCGGGCGAGTACACGATCACCCTGGCCATCTCGGAGGATGGCGGCAAGACGACCCTCGGCACCCCTGCCAAGCTGGCGGTCAAC
>Ga0078972_1012447_pt1 | contig 14629 bp, 16 predicted proteins | sample YelNatPaOPGAMG01_FD_67568 | JGI IMG/M metagenome (GOLD analysis project Ga0078972, IMG submission 67568) | Hot spring thermophilic microbial communities from Obsidian Pool, Yellowstone National Park, USA - OP-RAMG-01 (SPADES assembly) (version 2) | ecosystem: Environmental > Aquatic > Thermal... | reverse complement strand
CATATGTTCCTACATTCTCCCTTGTAGCTGTAGTCCCTACAGGAAGAATAATTAGATTGCTCTGAGTATTCTCAATAGATAGGGTAACAATCTGATTATCAGGATCAGTTAAGACACCATTTTCAAATATAGTTACCCCTATTGGCTCTGACGCATATAATGAAATTGGTCTAGGTAAAGCCATTACATTCTTTCCTTATATTCTAAATGAGATTGTTACATAGCCACTGCCACTTTGATATCCTGCAGTAGTTGTACCTCCGGAAGGCACCAAAGAAGAGCCTCCTCCACCTCCACCACCTTGACCAGAACTACTAGAGGCAATAGGACTGCCTCCTCCACCTCCTCCATAAAGTCCAGCACCTCCTCCCCCTCCTCCAGAATATCCACTGTTAGAATTATTAGCTCCCACTCCTCCGGTTAAATAAGCGCCAGATGTTCCATAATATCCCCCATAGACTCCTCCTCCTGCTCCTCCTGAGTTGGGACCTCCTCCAGCTCCACTAGAAGAGTTTCCATAGATTCCTCCTCCACCTCCTCCTCCTCCACCGGCTCCAAAGATTGAGGCAGTTGCTCCTCCTGCTCCTCCTCCTCCCCCAGCAATAGCCAAGTAAGTATCATTCCCTATATCAAGAATATATCCGTAACCTCCTCCTGGGGCTCCATTATCTTGCTGGCCTGTACCACCAGATCCTCCACCTGCATAGATACCAGGAGATAACTCCAGTACTTGACCTCCAAAGACAGATATATTTCCTTGTACTCTTCCTCCTTGGCCTCCATAAGTAGTATTGGAGATACCCCATGCCGTACTACCACCTTGGCCTCCAGTAAGATCTACAGTTAATTCTGTCACTCCTTGAGGTACTACAAAATAGCCTGGAGAAAGATAAGTAGAGGTACTTACACCTGACGGCACTATATATGTAATTTGACAATAACCATTAGCACCAGCTGCTCCATATTGAGGGCTGATTCCAGAAGGAGCCAGATTAGAACCTCCTCCTCCTCCACCTGTTGCATATTGTGGATAAGCTCCTTGATAAGCTACATTGTATGTTCCATAACTACTAGCCCCTGAGCCTCCTCCTGTTAGTCCTCCACCACCTCCACCACTTCCCCAAAGATAATTACCTCCAACTCCTGCTCCTCCATAATAATAGCCGTTATTTCCACTGGCCCCTGAATCCGAATAACTAACGCTTCCTCCCGTACCGCCATTCAAACCATAAGCTCCTTCTCCTCCATATGCATAATAGTTGACATAATTATTGGGGTCTGTATAGTAAGTGGTTCCTCCAGGTGCTTCTGATGCGCCTCCATAAGCACTAGCCCATGCACCTCCACCTCCACCACCAGCTGCTATAGCAATTGGAGAAGAAACTCCCAATAGAAAAGCGGAAGCTCCTCCTCCTCCTCCTCCAGATACTCCATCTGAATAAGCGCTGTTGCCCTCTCCTGCTCCTCCTGCTCCTCCACTTTGTCCAAAACTAGGAGTAGTTGTGGGGCCAACATATCCTAATCCACCAAGCCCTCCGTTAGCTGTTTCTCCTAGAGAGGTAGTTGCACTTCCATTAGTTCCTGCTCCTCCTACCCATATACCATATACATTCCCAGGAATAACAGATTGAGTAAAGTTGAGATATCCAGGATTTCCACCCGATCCTCCCGACACCCCGCCTCCTCCGGACCCCCCGCTTCCTCCTACTAGAGTTACCTGTATTTCTGTCACTCCATTAGGTACAACAAATTGTTGCACTCCACCTGTATAGGCATAGTTTACTATTGTAAGATGTCTATCTTCTGACGCAGAAAGCATTCCTATTGGCATATCAATACCTTACGCTGTATAGCCTTGAGCTGTTACGGTTCCGTACCATTGTGTAGCTCTACAAACAAAATCATAACGATCTACTGCATTAGCAGATGTTGACATAACAGGTGCAATTCCACCGGTCCAATTAACTCCGCTGAAAGTTATTGTATAGGGAGAGCCTGACGCAACTTGCTGTACATAGCAGTAGCAAAAATCTCCTTGCTGAACTGCTGGCATTGTTACAGTACAGTTAGCTGAAAGAGTAATGTCATTTCCAATTGCTACTGAAGGAGAGGGGAGAGTAACTGAAGAACCCGAAGCTCCTACTATATTTACATTCTCTGTACCATTTAATGCAATGATTCCCTCGGAGGAGCTAATCCCCTGACCACCCGTCGTAGCATAATCTAATTCTGTGGCCGTGTGGGACCACTGGGTGCCTACTGGGAAGGTTTGAGCGGTAGTTCCTTCTTGCGCTCTGGTCACTGTAACTATAGAAGAAGACGCAGCGTGTGCAGTAATCCACACTATCTCAGGAGTAGGAGAAGTATAGAGGTTTCCCTGAGGATTAATTGTAAGAGGCGCATAGTCCGGAGATGCTACCACTGGGAAATACTGGAAAGCTGTGGAAGTAAGAGAAGTTTGCGTAGTAGAAGATACAGGTACGCTTAGTGTACCGACTTGAAAATCAAAGCGTAATCTAGTCATTAATTTCCTTGAGTTTGGATAATGGTGTTTTGAGCAATAACATCATCCCCAGCAAGCATAGGAGTGAGGTCATTAATCTCAGCGTAGGAGAATCCTTTGTAAACCATTGAAATGCTTGAAGACATTCCAATATTTGCCTTAGTGATGGTAGCTGATTTTTTCTGGAAAACAGAGGAAAGTGAGACAGTATCTATGAGCTTAACAATCAAATTATTTTTTTGATTAGTTACGACACTATTGGTTAGAGTTCCCTCCAGCCTTCTTCGAATAGCTTTTCTCACTATTACCTGAACTGCAATAACAGATCGAACGATTCTTTGTCCGTTGGGGCTAGAGCTGAATACCTCTGTTCCAATATGCGCAAGTAAGGGGATCCTTGTATTCTTAGTGGACTTTGAATTCAAATTCACACTTGTTCTAAATATTTTGGCAAATTGAGTTTGATGGTAAGTATTCGATACCGAAAGACCTAAATTGATAATTATTCTTTTGGGGAAGCTTTTAGTTGTTAATTGCTTAATTTCTATTAAAGAATTCTTATGTATCTCAATAGTCTTTTTGCTTTTTGTGTGACTAGAAATAAGTGCAGTCAATAAAAATGTAAATGGATTAGAGAAATGAGTCCCTAGAAAAATGTCAGTGGTCTTCTTCAGAAAGAATTTTCTAGATATAAGATTAACTACGCGAATATCTGATTTTTTGTATGATAAAATAAGCCTCTTACTGGTTGGTACGATAGAGAATCGACCCGTGTGCATTGCTCCAATATTGCGTTCTAGATTGGGAGAGACTGAGAGAAATGCTTTAAAGACATTGATAGGGAAAGCTGTATGTATAGCTGAAAGAGAAATAGAGAAAGAAATCTTCTTTTCTCGTAGAGAAGAGAGACTCGCACCTATATATATATGAGACAATAGGTCTAAAAGCCTATGGTTTTTTACAGCAAGAGATGTGGTAATAGTTTCTCTTAGAGACTTATGTATGGTCTTATGAAGAATACTGGTATTCAGACTTAGATGACTTAGTAATCGTACAATTACAGATGGGAGATTAATTTTCCCATTCACCCCAATAGTTGTGCTATATGCATTTAGAGTGATAGATTTACGAATATTGTTGACAAAAGTAGAAATGTAAGAATAACTGTTGCGGTATTGCAACAAGTTGCGATAAGACAAAGGAGTGGGGCTGTTATATCCCACCAGAACATTTGCTATAGCTGAAAAAGTGCTTAGTCGAATATCCTTGATAATACCATTTATCAAAGAGGAGGCTCCTTGATATAAATAGTAATTACGATAAACTACCGAATTTCTGTAAATCAAGTCATTGTAGTAGTGGTATGGATATGCTACATAGACAGAGATAGGAGCAAGTTTGCGAGAAAGAATAATGCTCTTTAAGATGCCACTAACAGGTGTATTTGCGCCAGCATACGTGTAATTAGAATTATACAATTCCGAGTTATTGTATGGCCCTATTAGTCCAGCGCCAGTATACGTGTAATTAGAATTATACAATTCCGAGTTCCTATATGACCCTATTAGTCCACTAGGAACGTATTTTAGAACCATCGCTATAGTAGTGACTACTGCAATAAAGTATGGATGCTTCTCAGACGCACCAATCGAGATAGATGCAATTTTGTCAGCGGGAATTATCTTCTTTAGGATACCTGAAGCAATTGCATTGGTGGTATTGTAAGGGTAGATTGCATCATAGATGAAGTTATTTGAATACGCAAATGGAGGGATTATGTACTCCAGCGCCAGAGCTATTGGAACCGTTACTGATACGCTATATACAGTCATCAGCTAAATCCTAAAGGGTAAAGACTTTCAACAACAAGAGCCTCCCCACTAAAGGAAGGCTCTTGTCATGGGGCTATGCATTTTTAATGAAGGAAAATTATGCGAATAGCTTTATGCAAATACAGTAGCTATAGTGAAGCTAATTGAGTCATTAGCATTTAGTGCAAGGCCAGTAAAGTCAGCCTTAACAAATAGGTTACCTCCAGAAGTTGAACTTCCTCCGGTGACAGTAGTTCCTGAAGCAATAGACGAAAGAGCAGTAGAGCCATTTGCTCCTCTAGTTACGGTCCAAGTAGTTGTCCCTTGTCCTCCTGTAACTGTCATAACTTCACTCGCTACCTGAATATTGTAGTTTCCAGTAGTAGGGAAACCAGTTGCAGAGGTGGGGTTAATTGTGGTCTGAACAGAGCTGGTGACAGCCGCACTTAGAGTAGTCTGAGGAGCTGCTGTAGCAGCATCAAAGAGCCCAACATTAGTAATCGTCTCGTTGGTACTAGCAGTTAATTGTCCGGTCACTTGATAGGTATCATCGGTAGTTGTAGTGGTGGTTTGGGTAGAGGTTCCCACTACTCTTGCTTCGGGAGCTGCAGTGAAAAGTGCGGTATCACTTATCTCTGAAGTACCTGAACCTGTCCCCCATCCTAAATTCTTAGGCTCAGTCTGAGTAGGAGAAGTTCCAATCATTCTACCTGTAACAATAGAATATCCGGTTGTCGTCGCTAATGTAGCCATACTATTTAATCCTTAAAAATTTTTTGAGAAGAGAAGCAAATGGAGAAGTAGATTGAGTTTCTGCAGGATCTTTAGTTGAATCCCATTCAGCAATAACGCCTTGATCTTCAATTTGTCCATTAGCTCGAATAATAGTGGCTCTAACCTTAACTTCCTTTATTCCTTCAGAAGCTTGCACAGTGCCCATATTTAAAGATCCTTAATCGTTAGAGCCAAAGAAATATCTTTGCTGAGTCTGAGGAGGAGGACCGTAAGGTGAAGGCTCTCCATACACCTGAGTTTCAGCAATTTTAGTCTGAATCTGACGAGCCTGTAGACGATCTCCTGTGGAATCATGAAGAATAGCATCATCTATCCAAGAAGGTAGGGATATTCCTTCAGTGTATTCAGGCCAAGTTTCTCCCTGAACTGTACCAGAAAAAGAAGAAATAATTTCCGAAGAAATAGGTTCTGATCGAGTACTGGCACCTCCGGCTATTTCCCCTCGTACTTGAGCCTTAGTAGCACTTTCTACTGCTGAGTTGTAAGTTGTCATTATATTCCTTTAGTTACCGAAGAAGCTAGTTTGGTACTGATTTACTTGCACGTAGTTGAAAGGACCAGTGCTCGCAGCCCAATCTGAGAAAATTGAGTATTGATCGTTCCCACCAGGTACAAGAGGAGCTGCAGTGTTTAACGTAGCTCCCTCTAGAGGAGTCGTATCTGCAGCGGTTTCTTCGGTAGCTACTGGTGAAACTACAAGAGTTTCGGCTACGGGTGAAACAACGGGAGTTTCCACTACGGGAGCATTTTCCACGGAAGTTTCTGCTACAGCAGGGGTTTCAGTAACTCCTGAATCAGCATTAAGATCGGCCTTTGGTGGCATGTAATTTCCTTACTTTTGGATGAGTTTAGAAGCCAGAGTTGAGATAAGTAACGTCTTCGGAATAGTCAGTAATTTTTTCACCTAATACTGAGCTATCTAGAACTGGGTTGATGAATGGTTGCTTTGAAGCTTTTGAAGCTTTTGAAGCCCTTGTGCGGGCTTTAGGAGCGGTTTGCTCTACTGGAGCACTAGGAGCATGTGAATGATTGTGGGGAGCACTTGAAGGAGATTGACGATTTGCCATACGCTCATGAAGTTCCTGAGCGGTCCATCCTCTATTGAGAGGTTCGGCTTCATCCTCTAGGTCATCCCTAGCGAACATGTCGCCCTTGTCTTTATCTTGTACTCCAAGATATTTCATAATCTCATCATGTTCGTGAGAGACAATGCCTTCGGGCTCTAAGAGAGCTGACTTAGCGTCTGCTTCTTGCTTGGAGATAACTTGAAACTTATCTCCTCGGCTAAGTGCTCTAGTGATCCAAGGATCTTCTAAGATAGCTTGACTTATTTTTACAATAGAGCCGATAATTCCTCTAGGTTCTAGATGGAACTTACCAAATTCTGATGAGAAATTTGTCTTATAGCTTGAAAGATTTTCAATGTATACCTTGTCTCCTTGAGGAGAAACGGTGTCTCCTTGAGGAGAAACGGTATTTGAGAGTGATTGGAAATCAGCAGTTTTAACCATGATGGATTCCTACTTCTAGGGGCTTTCGCCCTGGGTCAAGGGATTGAACAAGAACTTTCGGAGTTCCCTATCTCATAGACTGAGAAGCATAAGAATTTAGCGAAAATTTCTTTAAGTATGAAAATAACCACTTTCCTCGAATCTAGGAAGATCTTCTTCATTTACTAATTAGGCTGTCTCCACACGCTCTTCCACATGCTCTTTGATCTTTATAGGTGAGTCGATATTCGACACTACACACTACACATATTCTTTTTGCCCACATAATAGAATCACCCTATCTTTTGATATACTGGAGGTAGAATCCAATAGACAGAAAGATAGGGTGATTCATACACTTGTTTACTTATTCCTCCCACCTCAGTAAGATGACTGGGAGTTGAAGAAACTTGTAGGCTAATTTTTTAGGATTTTACCTGCCCCACGGGGGTTGAGTACTACCATACCTACTAACTCATCGAGGACCCAACCCATTTTGAAGTCAATAGGAGTTGGATTCTCCACCACGTCCAAGCTATACATAACCGGGAATACTCCAAGGAATTCTGGAGCTGGGGTAAGGTAAATGGTACCCTGAGGAACCTGAATAGATCTTTGAATCTGGAAGCCTCCAAATTCTACAATCTTCTCTCCTGCAACTACACGATCCTTGAAGGCCCAACCTGTCTGGTTGATGTCCCACTTGTTAAGGTCACGGTAGTCGATTGGATTAAAGAGAAGTCTTGCTGCATCCAACTGGTGAACTTCGATCAAGGCTACAAGGTCATATAGAGAATCTGGAGTAACATATCCAGAAAGCTCATTAACGATATGGCTTGGGGAAACTACGTGGTTGGGGTCAAGAGCATAGTTGTCTATTGCAGCTTCTAGTACAGTAAGAAGACGAGCATCTTCCTGCATCTGAATAGCCTGCTTGCTCATGTCCTGTGCATATTCAACAATGTTTACACGCAGGTACCACAAGTCTTCCTTCTTGATGTTAGGATAGGTTGCAATCCTGAAGAGTCGAAGAGGAACCTTCTTACCTTCGAATGGTGTAACCTTAACCTGACCTTCGTTACCAGACAGGATATAAGCCTGACCATATTCGTCAAGAACGTCATACTGAACTGGTACACCAGGAGTCAAAGGATCTTCAAGAAGAACGTTTCTTGTCATTCCCTGATAGCGCAGACGCAACTGGATAGGGCCAATCATACCCTGTCCAAGACGAATCATTGCATTGGATTTGTCAGCAAGAATAGATGCTAGACGGGCTCTCTTTTCTGCAGGGGTCGCAGTAGAGCGCCCCTTGGCTGTACGAAAAGCCTTTTGCTGGTTTACAATTTGGGCAACGTATTCATCTGAGGAAATAGCCCTTCTACCAAGAAGGTCTGGATTTACAACAGCTGCGCCCTGCACAATTTTGTTAGGCATTGATATATGTCTCCTATTAGACCGTTGTTATACTTACAGACCAGAACCGACTGGGATAAGGCGGACAACAAGACTTGTTGGACCAAGAACGTCCAACAGTTCTGCAACAGGGAAGTATCCAGCCGTATTGGTGGCTCCCTGTACAGAGGTAAGCTGCCCAAGTAGCTGAGTTCCTGTAGGAGAGCTAATCGGGTAGAGGTATTGCCTTGATCCATTGGTAGGGACCGTGTAAGTAGCTGTGGTGTCAAATGCAGGTGCATCTAACGTGAATACTGAATTAACTCCACCAATCCAGACAGTCCATGAGTTGTTACCCGTTTGAGTGTAGTCATCAATGTTTGGGTTGCGGTCTAATGCAGAAAGACCAAATACTCTGGCGTTGTTTCCAGTAGCTCCGTCAATAAGAGCTACGGTATCTGCACCAGTTCTAGCCATGCACATACCAGAGTATATGTTTGCAGTTTCATTAGGGTCGAGGAATGTAGGGTAAGGCGTAGATACATACTGCTCAATAAGAGGAGTGCATGTACGGTGTACACTTACATTCTGGATGTTATTTACGTAAAGAATTGTAGGACCACCTTCGTTATTTTTTGAACCAATTAAATTGGAACAAGCTATTGTTAGCATTCAAGAAAAACATATTAAGTTTGTCTTGATTAGGTTATATCAATCAAATTGATATCGCCTATATCATAGGGTAATTAAGGAGTATTAATTACTACAGAAAAGTTATTAAATCTTCAGATTCTAGATAAGAAGATGGTGCAGTTGATCTTCCGAGTGAAGGAATCCGAGAAGCGTTAGAAAGAATCTTCTTAGGAGCGCTAGCAGTGCGTCCTGTCTTTTCAATCTTGTCTAACATTTCCTGATATCCAGCAAGCTTTTCAGGGTGCATATTTTCAAATTCAGCAATGTGACGGAACTTATTAGATTCATCAGTCATGCCAATACGTACCATTTGATCCGCTAGGCGCATTGCATGGAAGAGTTGTTCTTTACCACTTCTCTTATAGGCATATCCATCTGGATTTTCATAAGGCCACTGTGAACGAGAAGGAGGATTCTGGTCATCGAAACCAGCTTCAGTTCCATCATTAAAGCGCTCAGGAGTATCAGCCCTTTCTAGCTGATTACCTTCTTCAACAGGATCAAGAACATTAACCCTCTTAGGGTTCATAAGCTGTTCTTTTGTCTTAGGTGCGCCAGAATCTAGATCCTGTACGTCAGTCCACTTGTGAACACTGCGAGGATCCTCAGCAGCCCTACGCTTTATTGTACGACGACGAGCTTCACGTCCACCATCATCTACCCCTGAGCCGTTTGGAGCTACTGGGTCTTTGATATCTTTGTCTGGAGCATCTGCTTTGTAATCATCTACCGAGTCGTCGTCATCATCGCTGAAGTCATCATCGACAGAATCATCATCATCGTCTTCATCCTCTTCTGCGGTAACTCTCCTAGAGTTACGACGGTAAGGCTTAAGAGCAGTTTTCTTAGGAGTTACACGACGACGAGCTTCTTTCTTATCATCATCTTTATCATCATCGTCAGAGTCGTCATCATCACGATCTTCCTTACGATCATCTTTCTTTGCGTCGTCTTCGTCCTTATCTCTTTCCTCATCTTCATGCACGTCTTTTTCAGCCTTCTCTAGCTCATCATCAGCCTTATCGAAATCTTCACGAGCATAGTCACTATCGCCCTCAGCAATTTTTGCTAGGCCAGCTTCTATTGTGGAAATTGAACGAGCAATTCTTTGTGAAGGAGTAACCTTCTTGTTGCTTCTATGGAAAAGGCCCTTCTTGTGAGATTCTTTAATATCATCTTGCTGAGCATCGGCCAGCTGATCCGCAGTAGACTGTGCTCTCTGAAGATCATCCTGAACTTCTTGTAGCTCGTCTTCAACTTGTTCGTCAATTACTTCATCTTCATCAGCGAACTTTTGAAGGTACGCAGCACGAGCAAGGTGCTTACGAGCTGAGCGAAGATTGGCTAGAAGACGCTTACGCATTTGATTGCGCTTGTATGCCTGTGTTTTTCTAGCCTTAAGTGCCCTCTTCTTAGCAAATGTTCCCTGATCGTCATTTCCTGCGTAGTCGTCATCTCCCTGATAATCATCGTCATCTTCATCACCTGATTCATCTTCTGGTGAGAAGTCTGATTCATCATCATCGCCTTCATCCGAGTCTTCGTCATCTTGAGCAGCCCGCATAGAATCATCAGTATCTTGTGCACCATCAAGGTTATCTACGTCTTCGTCAATAGCACGAACTTCATCTTCAAGTTCATCTATAAGATCATTCACTTCTTCGTCTGCATCCTCATCAGGAAGAGTATCGTCAGAGAGAACTTCATATGCTTTTCTAAGAAGACGACGAGACTTGGTTACCCTCTTGGAAATCTTGCGAGCAGCCTGAGCCATTGAGGGGTCAACCTGAGGAGCACCAGTTCCAGAAGGGTCACCAGGTGGAAGCTGAGGACCCTGTGCTTCGGGAGGAGCTACTTCAGTTTGTGCAACTTGTGCCATTTCTCCCAAAGTAGATTGAAGCTGTGCTAACTGGTCATCAATTGCACCAAGGTCGCTAGATGTCTGACCATTACCTGAGTCCGCTCCTAGTGACTGTAGAGCCTGTTGAACTTGATTGGCGATACTGCCAGCCTCTTCGATTAGTTCATCGAGCTGTGCGGTGAGAATACGAGCTAGTCTGCGTGAAGCAGCCTTAGAGGAACGTACTCCAATATTGTTATCACCAGGACGACCAGTAACGTCCTTTTCATCTAGATCTAGTACATTGGACTTCGGACGACCTCTATACGATTCAAGATCAAAATCATCATCTGATACAGGAGCAGGAGCATCTTCTCCTGGTCCAAATCCAGAGTCTAGGTTGATCGTAGAACGCTGATCGTACTTTGGTGGGTTAGGCATCTTTGCATATCTGCTGGCAACAGATGCACCAGAATTTCCAGAAAGCAAATCGTTAAAGCGGCTACGGGACATATCTTCTCCAAATTGAGAGTTATTATTTTGATCTTGCAAAGGGTTTTCTTGTTGTTTTGACTTATCAGTATTGGGGTCTTCAAGACCTTTGGGAGGGGCTTCAAATCCACAAGAGGGGCAAACAAGTCCATCAAAGCCAGATTGACACACTGGACATGTTTGCTGTTGAGCTATATCAATTCGCTGAGGAACACGAATTACATCTTGAGAGTATCTCAGATGATCGAATCTAGTTCCTTGAGGCATTTTTATCCTTGATAGTTGGGTTATGGAATATATCGTTTATCTAGTACAAACGAACTTTCGTCAGCAGGATCAAACACAGCGGATAGCTCAAAGAAATTTATTCCATGGCAATTTTCGTAGACTAAAGATTCTACAACTTTATTGCCTTTTTTGTAGGTAAGAGTTTGACCTTTTTGAGCTGCTACGTGCCAACAGTATTCTTTTGGCTCAGATGCCTTATTGCCACATACTGAGCAAGAAGTATGGTCTACTTCAGCACCCATAGAAACTCCGTTTATCTTTCCGGTTTCTATAGCATGAGCCAGTCTAGGGAAGGTTTTAGCATCTATTTCGAGCAATAAGTAAACTCCTGCATCCTTGAGTCCTGCTGCCGTTTTATATTCCCTGTAAAGAACGTCGGTAATGATTCCCTTAGCCTTTTTATAATTTAGGTTATTGTGCTCTAGATGAACTGGTCGTCCTAAGAATGTCTTATAGGACTTCTTGAGTTCATCAATAGGCCAGCCATCATAATTTGCATTCACCCTAGAGGATACTCCTCTAGTGGAAACATACAGATAGCCTGATTCTGGCTTAAAATTGGGAAAGTCCGTTACCTTTATTGGTTCGAAGAGAATTTGATCGTATACGCCAGGTGAATGATCTGATAAATGGTATGAAGTGAATTTTTTAATCATCTCACTAGATATAGATTCTCTTTGAGGAAATTTACATATCTTTTTAGGATAGGGAGCACTAATTAGAATCCGATGGGGGTTCTTGAAGAGGATCATTCAAAGAGTTTGAATTCTTGAAGTTGGTAGCTGTATCTACTTGAAGATGCTCACTGAAGAATTTCAAGAAAGAGGCTTCCATAATAGAGAACTTCGCTATATGGTCTGAAAGAGCCTGTTCCATCTTCTCCATTCTATTATTGATATGTGAGATATCTACTTTGGTTTCTTGCAGGTCACTTTCAGTACGCTTAGTGGATTCTTCATTTCTTTTGATAGAGTCTGCTAGTGAAGAACCTCCATTTGGTAAAACTTCTTTTTCTATTTTTGCCAAGGTGACCGTATGCTGGGCTAGGATTTCAACGAGGGAATCTACTTTGGGAACACCCGGAGATGCTACTCTTCCGGTAAGAACCTTCAGGGGACTTAAAATAGTTCTATTGATATGACGTGCTGCTGCTCCAAGAGCAGCTAGCACCGAAAGTAAACCTCCGATGGCAAGTATCCAATTTAGTGCTGTACTTGATACTACTGTCGCTAAGAGCATTCTCTACCACAGTTCACCCATTGTATCATCCTGAGAAAGACTGGGGTCTTCGTAAAGGCTGTTCTTTATATTGATTTTATGCAGATTGCGTGCAGTTCCTTCTTCATGAAGGATGTGATATTTATCTAGCTCATCTAAAGATGCTAGAGATGTGAGATTATCTCCTAATACATCTAGTACGGAAAGAGCTAAGCGATAGCTAGGTTCTTGAATATAATTAGAAAACTGTTCACATATCCTTGGTTCCTTATGCGTAATAAGAGACATGTTGATCCGCTTTCTTTATATCGGAATAACTTGCTTGTTCCAACCATTTTTCTGCGGATATTTCACGCAGCTCTCCGTATCTTCTTGCTTCAAGTTTCATGAAAGATGGATATGAGTGATTGGGAATCATTAAATAGATCGTTTTACCCTCTACCTTTGCACAAAAAAACCGCAAAGAGGGGTAGGAAACCTCTCTAGCGGATGTGGGGTGAGAAGATACGGATTGTTTAAAAAATGGAGAAGTCATTTATTCATTCTTTTTGGCTGTTGCGCCCTGAGGTGCGGCGTAATCATAAGGATCATTTCTACGTACTCTTGGATAACTTCTTGCATTCATAAGAAGCATTACTGCTAGAGCATGTGAGCAAACTCTAAGATAAAGAGTTTCTCTTTTTCTAGCCCAGCTATCCCATTTGCATTCACAGCTCCAGCCTGTCATTTCTTTTTTTGGAGTATCTGCTCGATAAATGTAAACTTCGTATTTACCTGTATCTCCATCTACCCATGCACTAACGACTCTTCCATTCTGGAATGTTTTATAGTCATGCACTTTCCCTGTCATCATAAGACGTACAGCCTTATTACGGACATCCTTCCAGGATGATTCAATGACAGATTGAGCTGTGTGGAGATTATTCCAAAAAAGAGACATATCCTTAGGCAGCAAAAGGTCCGTGAGTTGGAGAAGTCGCCGTTGACTCGAAGACTAGAATTTCCGAGACTGTAATAAAGGGACGGTATGCAACTAAAATATAAGAACGCATAGTCGCTGCTATCACATCTGGAAGCTGTCCCCACCCTGCTTGTACAATCCTCCATCTCAACTTAGTAGTTGTAATGGGAAAGGTAAAATCTATATTCTGACACCAGTGGTCATCATAAAAGGTAAGAGCCCATAGTCCCTCTACTAAAGCATATTGTGAAAAAGCTGTAGAATTGTTGTAGTACCCTGCCTCATTCCAGTGATTAGTTGGGGTAGTGGGACATGGTAACCATCCCGAGCCATTCCAATAATCTAATCGACCTTCGATCATAGCAGAAGCCGAAAGATCTGCCCACGGTGCTCCTTGTCGAATTAAAATCTTATCAAAGGATTGAGGAGTAGTCCACTCTAGATAAATCTCTTCCGGTAGTGGAATATCCGGATTGGGGGGGTTAGTGTGCGTACTATAACACGAATCATTTCCAGCTAAATATCCTCCAGTTTGATAAACACCGTCATTAACAACAGAAATACCAGATGTTCCACTAAGGCATGATGCTGTTGCGTTGGGAGCAATATTCACCAGATTCTTTGTTATCAATCCATTCCCTACATCTACCACTGAGACTGTGCAATTCTCAGATAACCTTACAAATATAGGGAATGCATTGATAGTAAGAGTTATTTCGCCGCCTACTTCATTTACCGTAGAAAGATTACCCTCCCAGTCCGAATATGTAATAGTACCCGTATCTGAGATAGAAAGGGTTACTGTATCCCCAATATTACCTTGTGCAAGAATAGCAACTACGGTACCATTTGTACCTCGATACACATTCCCTAAATAAAAATTACTGCCTACCGTGCCGAAGTCTAGAGACGCACTATATAGTTTCCCCCATAGTTCTTCACCCATCACACGATAAAGAATGTTATGGCCTCTGAGTTCGTTATTCCCACTATTTAACCAACATGCATAGAATCCGTGAGACGTATCGTAAAAATAATAGTTTCTCTCTTTTAAGAAACCGTATCTTTCACTTATCATTAGATAAATAGCTAAATTATGAACCAATCTTTGTATATCGTAAGTACCATATCGAGTAAAGAATT
>Ga0078972_1012444_pt1 | contig 14633 bp, 15 predicted proteins | sample YelNatPaOPGAMG01_FD_67568 | JGI IMG/M metagenome (GOLD analysis project Ga0078972, IMG submission 67568) | Hot spring thermophilic microbial communities from Obsidian Pool, Yellowstone National Park, USA - OP-RAMG-01 (SPADES assembly) (version 2) | ecosystem: Environmental > Aquatic > Thermal... | reverse complement strand
ATCTATTTACGAAGAAAAAATTTTAAAACTTTTTAAAATTCAAACTCTTATTGGGGGATTGGATATTTCAGATTTATCTTTAAAATATGCTCTTTATTCAGAGGGCAGGTGGATAGTTTTATCAATGCGACTTTCTCCGGGTATTTTAGAAAAAGGAAATGTTAAAGATGAGAAAGCTTTTCTTGAAGCCTTAAAATCTTTTGCTCAACAAATTAAAGAAGCTACTAAAATAAAAAATAAAATTAATGTAGTTGTCTCACTTAGCTCGGCTAATGTTTATAGCCAAGTTTTTACTTTGCCGCTTTTAAGTAGAGACAAAGATTTAAACCAAGCTGTTAATTTAAATATGGAAATGATTTCGCCTGGTGATATTAAAAATAATTATTCAAGTTGGCAGATTTTAAATGCTGGAACAGGTAGTCCAAATTTCGATATTTTAGGGGCTTTTATAGATAAAAAAATAATAGATGATTTTGTTAAGAATTTAAAATTAGCTGATTATTTTCCGGTGGCTTTTGAGCCGGCATCTATCTCAATCACTAGATTGTTTAAGCAATTAACGACGGTGAATCTTAAGAAGGTTTATATGATTTTATCTGTTAATTCTAGCGGGATAAATTTCATTATTGTTGATAATGGTTTTGCTTACTTTAATTATTTTAATGCTTGGCAAAATTTAGGCGAACAAAAACAATTAAAATTTGAGCAATTCGAAGCTACTATTATTCATAGTTTTGATCAGGTTTATAATTTTTATTACAATCGTTGGCATAAAAAAGTTGATGAAGTTATTCTCGCATCTAGCGGCTTAACTAAAGAAATCTCGTCAATAATCGAAAATAATTTCTTTTATAAACCTCAAGAATTTTCTTTACCCGGAAGTGGCCAGATAAGTGTTGATTGGTATCCATCGTTAGGAGCTGCCATTAGAGGACTAAATGCAAGAGATAATAAAGAAATTAATCTTTTAGGTGAAGATATTACAGAAGAGTTTGTTAAAGAAGAAGCAGCTAGCTTTTTGAATTTTTGGGCTGTGACTTTATCGCTAGGGTTTATAATTCTTCTTATAGCAAATTTTGGGTCGGGAATAATATTTAATTCGATGAGTGAGGTTGTTGCTAAACAAAAAAATTCTCTAAACATTAATCCAGCCCAATTAAGTGAGATGAATAATTTACAAGCTCAAGTTTCTGTTTTTAATAAATCAGTTGCAATGATTCAAAACATAGAAAAGACAGTCACTCTTAAGTCGCCAATGATTAGCCAACTTTATTCTTTAGCGGCCAAAGATGGAATAACAATTTCTAGTTTAAATTATCAAGATGGCCAGCCCACCAATACTTTAACTGGTAGTGCTTCTAGTCAAAGTCAAATTATGCAATTTCAAAAAGATTTAAGCGGACTGTCAGGATTTTCTAATGTTAATTTGCCACTTAGTAATATTCAGGTTTCTCCTACCGGATTTACATTTAGCTTAAGTTTTTCTTTTAATGGCCCAACTAGGGATTGAAAAACCTTAAAATCTTTTTGAGATATTTTTTTTAGAACCAAATCTTCTGCTTTAGCTCGATTTGTTTCGCTTATCGGCCTAATACCTATTCGTAGCCGCCAGAATTCTGATGTTTTCAAATGACTGATAATAGATTCTATTCCTTTGTGGCCCCCAGAATTTTTATCGAAAGATAATTTGATTTTTCCAAGAAGCAGGTCGCTATCATCATGGATAATAACTATTTCTTGAGATTGAAGACTGAAAAAATCCTTAGCTTTTTTTATCCCAATACCAGCCTCGTTCATATAAGTTTTGGTTTTTGCTAAAATGAAATTTTCAATTTTTAAAAATTCAAAATATTGATTTTCTTTCCATTTTGGTTCGCTAGTAAATTGATTAGCTAATTGGTCAATAAAATAAAATCCTAAATTATGATAAGTATTGGAATACTTTTTATCATAATTTCCTATGCCTATAATTAGCTTGAAATTATTTGCCATTATAAATATAATAATCCTTAAGTTAGATTAATCAAAGCAAAATATGAGAAAATTTTTATATTCGTCTTTAGAAGTTATAGAAGCAGTTGTTATTGCTGTTGGAGTTGTTTTTATTATTCGCCAATTTTTAGTTCAGCCATTTATAGTTAGTGGCGATAGTATGATTCCAAATTTTCAAAATGGAAATTATTTATTAGTTGATGAATTAACTTATCGTTTTTTTCCTCCTCAGAGAGGTGATGTAATTGTTTTTCATTATCCCAACGATCCCTCGCTTTATTTTATTAAAAGAATTATTGGTTTACCCGGTGAAACAGTTAAAATAAGTAACGGTAAAGTTATCATCATTAATAAAGATCATCCTGATGGATTTGTGCTCGATGAATCCTATCTGCCGGCAGGTTTACCAACTGATGGTAATGAAACTAATGTTTTAGGACCTAATCAATATTTTGTTTTGGGTGATAATCGAACCTATTCTTTTGATTCGAGATCATGGGGAGATCTTTCAAGAAATTATATTGTTGGATTAGTACGTTTTCGCTTATGGCCATTAAACGAATTAGAGGCTTTTGCAAGTGAAAAATATAATCAATAAAAAAATGAAAAAAATAATTCAAAAACCAAAAGGCATGCACGACATTTTACCGGATGATTGGCAATATTGGGAAAAAATAATTGAAGTTTTTAAAGATTTTAAAAGAAGATACAATTTTGGAAGTATTGAAACACCGGTTCTTGAACCATTAAATCTTTTTGAAATTGCTTTGTCCAAACAAGGCGATTTAATGTCTAAAGAAGTCTATACCTTAAAAACTAAAAGCGGAGAAAACCTTATCCTAAGGCCCGAAGGGACAATTAGTACTGCTAGAGCTTATGTTGAAAATAGCCTAAATTATAAAGGTTTACCTCAGAGGTTAGCTTATTTTGAGCCGATGTTTAGGCATGAAAACCCTCAAGCTGGTCGTTATCGGGAGTTTCATCAGATTGGTTTTGAAATTATTGGTGGAGATGATCCTTTTTATGATTATGAGATTATTAATTTATTAATTAATTTTCTTAAAGAGTTAAAAATAAAAAATATTTCCTTAAAGGTTAATTCTATCGGTTGTCATACTTGTCAACCAAAATATGAGCGGCAATTAAAAAAATATTTTTCAGAAAACAAATCTAAGCTTTGTCATAATTGTCAAAAAAAATACGATAAAAATCCTTTAAGAGTTCTTGATTGTAAAGATGAAAGTTGCCAAACCGTTAGAGAAGAAGCTCCCAATATCTTAGATTATCTTTGCGCTTCTTGTCGAAATCATTTTAAATCAGTCTTGGAATATCTAGATGAGGGAGGGGTTGAATTTACTTTAGATAAGAACTTGGTTAGGGGATTAGATTATTATAACCGAACAGTGTTTGAGATTTTTAGCGGCTCAGATCAAGCAATTGTCGGAGGTGGCAGATATGATTATTTAATTAAAAAAATTGGAGGGAAAAATACGCCAGCAGTTGGCGGGGGAATAGGAGTAGAAAGGTTAATAGAATTAATGAAAAGCCAAAATATCACCGGAGAACAAGAAAAAGGAAAAAGAATTTTTTTCATTCATATTGGCGATATCGCTAAGAAGAAATCTATTCCTATAATTAATGAGATTAGAAAAAGAAATATATCCATTTTTTCTGAGCCCTCAAAAGATTCTTTAAAATCACAATTAAAACTTGCTAATAAAAAAAATATCCCTATTGTTTTAATCTATGGCCAAAAAGAAGTTTTTGAAGAGTCAATTATTATAAGAAATTTAAAAACCGGCATTCAAGAAAATGTTCCTCTCAAAAAATTAGTCGATAAATTAAAAGATTATTTATAATAAATTTAGATGGATTGTTTATTTTGCAAAATTGTTAATAAAGAAATTCCAGCAGAGATTATCTACGAAGATAATCACACTTTAGCTTTCTTAGACATTCATCCAAAAACTCCGGCTCATGTTTTGATTATTCCTAAAAAACATTATGCTTCGATTATAGAAGTTGATGAGTCAGAAATCGGCCCACTATTTGCAACTGTTAAAAAAATAGCTATAATGCTTAATGATAAATTTAAACCAGATGGATTAAGTATTGGGATAAACCAAGGTAGAGCGGCGGGGCAAGAAGTTGACCATTTGCACATTCATATCTTAATGAGATATAAAAATGATAAAGGCGGCTCGATCCAGTCAATCGTTGATAATCCGCCAAAAGAAAGCTTAAAAGAAATTAAAAATAAAATTTTAAATTAAAAAAATGATTGAAGTAAAAAAAAGACAAAGTGAACAAAATTTAAGCGTTGTCAGCCGATTTATTAGGCGCGTTAAGCAATCGGGAATTTTAAAAGAGAGCAAAAAATACCGATATTCTTCTCGCAAGCAAAATTTAAGAGCAAGAAAAATTTCAGCTTTATATAAAATTAAAAAAACCGAAGAATTTAACCGAGCTAAAAAATTGGGATTAATTTAATAAAATGCTTGTCGATGTTATTAAATCTGACATCAATAAAGCTTTAAAAAACGGAGATGCTCAAGTCCTTTCTACTTTGAGGATGGTTTTTGCTACTATTCAAAATAAAGGCATAGAAAAAAGATCTGTTGGCAAAGAGTTAACTGATGAAGATGTTATTGAGGTTTTAAGGCAAGAAGTTAAAAAACGGAAAGAGACAATTTCATTGGCTCAAAAAGGCGGTAGAGAAGATTTGGCAAAAAAAGAAGGAGAAGAAATTAAAATTATTGAAAAATATCTTCCTCAGCTTATGTCTTCAGATGAAATATTAAAAGTAGTTAGACAATTGGCTGGTAATGGGCTGAAAGACTTTAATTCTTTAATGAAGGAATCAATGAAATTATTAAAAGGTAAAGCTGATGGCAAAGAAGTTGCTGAGGCGGTAAAAAAAGTAATATCAGAATAATGAATGCTATTGATGTTACTGGCGATATAAAGTATCAGAAATTTTTTAAAAAAATTAAATCAGTAGCTGATTTTACACTCAAATATTTCAAAATAAAAAATCGTTCTTTATCTGTTTATATTGTTGATGATAAAAAAAATTCTCAGCTAAAAAGACAATTTCTTAAAAATGATAAATCAAAAGCAACCGTTTTGTCTTTTCCCTTTCCCTCTAATTTTCCTCATCCCGAAACTAAATTTTCTCCGCTTGGAGAAATTTTTTTAAGCCAAAAACTTTTTTTAAAAAAAGATTGGCCAAAATTTTTAATTCATGGAATTTTACACTTGCTTGGCTATGATCATATTAAAAAAAATGATATGATAAAGATGACAGAATTAGAAAGGGAATTATGGGAAAAAATTATATCACAGCTTTAGATATTGGAACATTTGAAATAAAAGCAGCAGTTGTTTCTGTTAGTAGTGAAAAAGGGGAACTGGTGCGTTTTTTTAAACATCCATCAGCTGGTTTGAGGCGGGGGGCAGTTTTAGAAATTTCTGATTTGGTACAAAATTTATCGCCGGTTATTTTTGAAATTAAAAAATTTTCTCGTCAAGCAGCAAAGAATATTTTCGTTAATTTTAATAGTTCGGAAACTAAAGAAGAAAAATCAAAAGGTATCATCGCTGTTTCTCATCCAAATAATGAAATAACTTCCGAAGATATGGAAAGGGTAAGGAGGGCTGCTGAAGCGATTAATTTAGGGTCTAATCGAGAAGTTTTGCATAATATTGCTCAACAATATATTGTTGATGGAGTTTCTGTTGCTGATCCACTCGGGTTAAATGGAAACCGGTTAGAAGTTGAAAGTTTAATAATCAATGCTTTTTCTCCTCATATAAGGAGCTTGGTTAAGGCAATAGAAACGGCTGGCGGAGAAGTAAGAAATGTTATTTTTTCTCCTTTGGCTGATGGGACTGTCTTGAGCCGTTCTCAAAAAGAACTTGGGGCGATGGTGATAGACATTGGCGCCGGCATTACTTCTTTAGCGATTTATCGAGAAAAAAAATTAATTAAAACTGCAATTTTTCCGCTAGGAGGAAATAATATTACTAATGACATTGCTATTGGTTTTAAAATTCCAATTTCCCTAGCTGAAAATTTAAAAGTAAACTACGGTTGCGCTTACGCAAAGGAAATTAACCAAAAAGAAATGATAGATTTGAGCACAATTTCTGACTACAAATCAATTATCTCTCGTCGATTTTTAGCAGAGATAATAGAGTCAAGATTAGAAGAAATTATAGATTTAATTAAAGATGAACTTAAGACTATCGCTAAGGATTCTTTACCAGCGGGAGTGGTTTTGGTTGGAGGTACGGCGAGACTGCCATTTATTAGCGAACTAATTTCTGACAAGCTAAAAGTTTATTCCCAGATTGGTTCTACTGATTCTAGCCAGTGGGCAATAAATGCTTTCTTAAATTTTCCGGGGATTGTTGAAGATCCGATGTATGTCAATGTTTTAGGATTAGCGCAGATGAATAGTTTAATCAAGAAAGAAATTAAAATTGATATTAGTAATATTGGTAAATTCTTTAAAATGTTTATTCCTTGAAATAAAAATTTTTTTATTTTAAATTTAAAGTAATGAAGAAAAAAAATAATAAAGTTAGTAGGCAAGTAGCTAAATCTAAGCCTAAGATTAAAAAGCCATCAAAATCAGCAAAGCGTCATCTACCAAACTCTTCCTCTTTAAGTAATCGTAAAAATATTAATAATACCTTAAAATCTCCAGTTGCTAACATTAAAGTTATTGGCGTTGGTGGAGGTGGAGGAAATGCTGTCTCTAGGATGAGTAAAAATTTTTTAAATGTAGTTGATTTTATTGCTATTAATACCGATAGCCAAGATTTAAACACGGTCAAAGCAGGGAATAAAATATATATAGGAAGAAATTTAACAAAAGGATTGGGGACGGGAATGAATCCGGAACTTGGTCGCCAAGCTGCCGAAGAAAATCGATCGGAAATTGCAGAATCTGTGAAAGATGCCGATATTGTTTTTATCGCTGCTGGTATGGGAGGAGGAACGGGAACTGGCGCTTCACCGGTGATAGCCGAAACAGCCAAACAAAATGGCGCTTTAACTCTTGGCTTCGTTACTAAACCATTTTCTTTTGAAGGAAGCCAGCGGGCTAAAATTGCCCAAGAAGGATTATTAAAATTAAAAGAAAAAGTTGATGCTTTAATTGTTGTGCCTAACGACCGAATATTTTCTGTTATTAATAAAGAAACGCCTCTTATTAAAGCTTTTGAAAGAATTGACGATGTAATGGAAGATGCTTTAAGAGGAATTGTTGATTTAATTACAATGCCCGGAATAATTAATGTTGACTTTGCTGATGTAAAAAGTATTTTAGAAAATGCCGGAACGGCAATTGTTGGCTTGGGAGAAGCAGTGGGTGAAAATAGAGCTCAAAAAGCAATTGAACAAGCTTTAAATTCGCCTCTTTTGGAGGTAAGTGCTGAAGGAGCTAAGGGAATACTTTTGGGAATTTCTGGTTCGAAAGATTTAAAAATGTCTGAAATAAATGAAATAGCTAAAATTGTTTCTCAAATTGCTGACCCATCAGCCAAAATTATTTTCGGCGCTTATTATGACCCTAATTTAAAGCAGGGGGCAATAAAGGTTACGGTTATCGCAGTTGGTTTTAATGGTAGCGCCTCAAGACCATCTTTATTTGAATCTTTTAATGAAAATATCTTCAATCAAGCAGATTTAAATCAGCAAGATGAAAGCGATAAAATTAATCTAGAAGATTCGGCAAAAGATTTAGCAAAAGATTCAAAGCAGGAACCTCGCAAGGAAGATTTCTGGGATTCGAAAGAAATTCCAGCATTTTTAAGGAAAAGAAAAAAATAATTTTAAAATAAATAAAATTCCCGCCATCAAGTTTGATTAGCGGGATTTTATTTATCGCGATTTTTTAATATCCAATTGAGGCTAGAAATTAAAATTTTCTCAATGTCTTCATTGCTGTATTTTTTATTAATCATTAAAGCAAAAATATATTTGTACTTGTTTTGGTGTTTCTTTACTCCATTGGTGGAGGATTTTATTTGAATAGGAATAGAGGTGAAATCGTTTAAAATTAGTAAAAAATCTATATGAAATTTATCTAAATCTCCATTTTTTTCAGCTCGATGGTAAGCGATTAATTTTTTATTCTTAATTAAGTCTACTTTTTGATTTATTAAATTCTGAATAGCTTTTTCAAATAAATCTTCATTAATCCTACCAAGGTCTTTGTTTTTATTATCATTTTGAGGATTGAAAAAATTAAATATTTTTTTCCTTTTCAATTTTCTCTCCCTTATAAGTTTTTTTATAACTATTTTTATGTTAATTTATTTTATATTAAGAATCAAGTTTTTTGCAGTTTTTTTGAAAACTTTTCAAATTAATAAATAAATAGTAAATTTAATTAATGGATATTCAGTTTTTTGATGTTCATTCGCACTTAAATAATCCTCAATTTGCGGAAAATTTTAATCTTTTAGAGAAAACATTAAAAGATAAAAAAGTCTTAGTTGTTAGTAGTGGTTTTAACATTGAAAGTTCTCGATCTTCTGTTGATTTAGCTAAAAAATATTCAGAAATATATGCCTCCGTTGGAATTCATCCATCAGAGGCAAGTGATGAAATAAAAAAATATTGGCCGGTTATTGACGAGTTAGCTGAAAATAAAAAAGTTGTAGCTATAGGCGAAACCGGGCTCGACTATCATTTTAAAGAAAATATTTCAGAGAAAGAAATTAATAAATTAAAAGCTCTCCAGCGGGAATTATTTTTGTATCAAATTAAATTAAGCCATAAGCTTAATAAGCCACTAGTTATTCATTGTCGCGAAGCTTTTTCTGATTTAATAAAAATTTTAAAAGAGAATAAAGAATTTCTTTTAAACCCTGCCGGCATTGTTCATTTTTTTAGTGGTACGGTATCAGAAGCTGAAAGTCTTTTAGATTTAAATTTTTATTTTAGTTTTAATAGCACTATTTTACGCAAACCGCGTCCTAATTTTCCTAATTATGGAGAGGTAATTGATTATTTACCTTTAAATAGCATCTTAATTGAAACTGATGCTCCTTATATTAAATTAAATCCTTATAATAAACCAGAAAAAATGTCTGAAATTTTTACTGAAATTGCTGATAAAATTGCTGAAATTAAAATAGTTGATACCAACGACGCTCGAGAAGCTACTGTTTTTAATGCTCTAGAAGTTTTTGGAATTTTTGATATTTAATCTTATTCATATCATTAATTTTTGTTTCTTAGTTTCTAACTAATAACTACTAACTTTTATTTCCTGTCTTCTATTTCTTTTTATAGATAAAAATTAACCTCCCTTGACTTTTTTATAAATTTGTTGTTATATATAGTATAATAGTTCTTTAAAAATAAAAAATAAGGAGGAAAAGGTATGAAAAAACTTATTTTCGTGATTGCTTTAATTTCTGTTATTTTTACTTCTCACAAAAGTTTTGCCTATAACTTTGACTTTCGCTTAACAACAGATAATGTTTGGTGGGCGAATCAACAAAATATCTTTACTACCTACGAACTGTTTCAACTTCCAATTCAAAAAATAAATAACAGATTTGCAAAAGTCGGTCTGGATTTAGCGCTAGCAATTCCACTTAGCACTATTGGTCATGAATTCGGAGGGCACGCTAATGCCTGTCCGGTACCCGCTAACGTAAGATTGGATTTTTTAGGATTTTCAAGAGGAAAAACGGAATGTGACTTCAATTACGCAAGCGCGACTTATCAAAACGGCGAAACAGTTATTTTCTATCCAAGCAGTGAAGTTGAGAAATGGTACAAAGAAGGAAATATCCCGACGCTAGTTTATGAAGCTGGGATAAATTTTCAGACTGGATTAGCGGAATTGGTAACTGAAAAAAGTATAGGAAAAGAAAAAATACCTGTTGATATGAGCATACTAAGATTTATGAATGGCTTTGAGTTGTTCAAGTATACGTTTATAACGGGCAATCCTCAATCAAGCAAATTCGCCGAAAAAGCGAATGAAGGATACGACCCCGCTGATTACGTTTTATCCATTACTCAAGACCCGAACAAAGAAAATTCTCTTTATAGTAATGTGATGGCGGCTGGTATTTGGCAGACGATTGGATTGCTTCCGGATATCGCAAACTTTTTTTACTATCTATCTTCCGGAGAAGAAATAGAGATGCCGGATTATTGGCTTGAGCCACTGGGATTATTAACCCCTTATGGAGTTGAATATCAATTGGCGTTCTTCAGTAAAGATATGGAAATAAAGGGTGGAATTGGAAAAGGCTTTAATGGCGTCGATAGCTTAGCGAGGTTATCAGCAAGAATTGATAATATCAAAATAGCCAATAGAGTTAGCGTATCTCCATATATCGAGATTTATAAAAATCTTGATTATGGATTTGTTAGCGGACTTGAGTTTTCAATTAAAATTTCTAGAGAAATTGGCTTTGGTATTGGAGCTGAGGCTAAGCCTACTAAAGGATTTTCTCCAGAATTTCAATTTATTAATCCTTGCTTCCGCGGCTATATCGATCTTTTCTTAAACTTCTAATACCCTCCATTTTAAAATGGGGGGTATTTTTTATTTATTATTGAATTAGAAAAATAAACAAACAGAGAAATTTGTATTACTACTTATTTAAACTATACCCAGCGCGAAAAATACAATTTATATTCTAGGATTTTAGAGGGAGTGACAGCTTATAACGGTATTTTTAGTAATTCTAACTTAATTGTTGCTTGATACTTGGGGAATGTTTGAATTTGTTTTGTTTGGATTGGGTCCGTATTTGTTTTCGTTGGGCTGGCTGCTTGATAACATAAAGTAAGAAAATACATCAATGTCTAAATTTATTCCATTCTGTTATTTGCTGTTGTTATAAATTGCAAACAAACTGACTGTTGAAAAGTCTTATATGTTATGGACGAGTACACCGATTTGACAAATTTTAATGAATTATGCCAATCTATAGATAGAAACCTTAATAATTTAATTTGAAGAAAGAAACAACCAATATAGGAGGTGTATTATGAAGAAAATCGAGCGTCTTAGATGGATTCAGTCGATTTTTGGCCCGGAGTTCGTGTTAAAATATTTCTTTTGTAAAAATTGGGAAGAAATTTCTCAAGCCATTGATTATTTTGAAAATCGCGGTCAGACGTGGGGAATGCGTACTGATACAAATCATGGAACTACCCAAGGTAACCTATGCCCGTTTCTTTTTAAAGGTTCGCGTCAAGAAGCGGAAAAAATCTGGAGAGAAAACCACGAGCAATTATATTATTTAGTATCCGAAAATCTGCCGCGAGTTTTTTGTCATGGCGTTGCCGAACTGATTGATGAAGAACATATCTTTATTGAGTTTAATGACAAAGAAAAAAATATATCTCAAAGAGATATGTATAAGCATCCGGAAAATCTTAGGCGCATAGCAGTGGGACCGGCAAGTTATGTTTTTTATAAAAGTTTACTTATTAGAAGTTTCCACCCCGAAGAAGTGATTGATTACGCATTTGACAAAATCTATTTTCCGATGGTTCAGTGGAAAATTAAAGAAATAACATTCAGCATAAAACCGAATAAACAAGTAATTATTTGGTAGAAAGGAGGAAAAAAATGAAACAAGCGGGAATAATAGGATTTGGAAACATAGGAAAAAAATTATACGAAAAACTTTTAGAAAATGGATGGAAAATAGTTTTCGTTGTTACAAGCGAACATGTTTTTGTTGATAGTATCGATGTTCCAAAAGACAAAAATGAAAAGTGGCTTAATTATTGTCATGATGTTGATGTTGTCTTTCTCGCCATACCAACATTCGATGACGGAAGAACAGCGTTTAACTATATTACTGCCGTTACAGAAAAAAGAATACCTGTTGTTACTTGCGAGAAAGGAGCGCTCTCCAACTATTTTGCTGAACTCAAACCAATTCTTAATCGTATTGGTTACAATACTACTGTTGGTGGAGGGTCGGGAATAATCAATTTTCTCCAAAGTAGATTTTTCTCTGGGATTAGAGAAGTTCATGCTATCGTGAATGGCACCATGAATTATATCTGGGACGGCTTAAGGATGGGTAATTCTCTTGGACATATTGTTGAGGAGGTAAAAAGACTAGGCTATGCTGAACCCGGCGAAAAAGATCCAATCAAGATTATCTTAGGCGAGGCGGGTTCTGATGTAACCAAAAAAGCTTCAATTCTGTTTAATCTTTGTTTCCATCCTCAAACTATTCTTCGCGCTAAAGACATTAAAGTCGTTCTTACAGACGAGATGGTAAGGCAAGCAATTATGGAAGCGATGAGTAGAAAATTTATCGTTTCTTTTGAAAGGGATGGAAATTTCAGGGAGAAAGATAGCGACATCATGGCTTTTACTCATCACATAGAAGGGTGGGTTATCAGCGGCGGATTCAAAAGAACAGATAGTCCTTTAATTGCTCGTTTATGTAATTCAGCTACGTGGGTTAATAACGCCATCTTGACAATTGAGGGCGAGGACGGCTCGGGAGGCAGCTATCTTTGTGTTGGCCCTGGTGCCGGAGCTTCACCTGTAGCGATAGCAATTCTTAGAGACGCAGAGAGGTTATTGTAGAGCGAGACCATTTTTATTGTAGGAGCGGTCTTAAATTAAATTTGAAACCGCTCCTTTTTATTTACTAACGAATTGCATAAGCTCAGATACATATGAGACTTTTCGATAACCCTCCTTTGCCTAAGACGCACCTATAAGTTTTATAATTCCATACCAATTTTTCTCTCGAAGCTAACTAAACTAACTACGATATTATTCATAATTTTAATATTTATTTAGCATATCAAAAAAATATTACAGAAGACTTTATCGCTCTGGATTTTTAATTTTTATTTATCTAAACCTCACCTCTCTTATTCATCTGATACTAAATACTAAGCTAACTGCTCCGCACTGCATTTAAGAAATTTTGCTAATGCCTAATTTATTCCATTCTGTTATTTGCTGTTGTTATAAATTGCAAACAAATTAATTACTGAAAGGTATTTAGATAAGTATGCATCTTTTTTTATACATCTTTGACTAAAATTTAATAATCTATTAATATCCATTTAGTTAATTCGGCAATGTTTGACAATAAAATAAGGAGGATGCGATGAAAGCGCTGCTTATCTACCCTGAATTTCCAGATAGCTTCTGGAGTTTTAAGCATGCCTTGAAATTCGTTGGGCGCAAGGCGGCGTTACCGCCGCTTGGACTCCTAACAATTGCTTCTATGCTACCAAAGACTTGGGAATTACGTTTGGTGGATATGAATGTTAGAAAGCTTAAAGAGAGTGATCTTTTATGGGCTGACTGTGTGTTGATTAGTGCTATGGTTGTTCAACGTCAATCTGCTAAGGAGGTAATTGCTCGCTGTAATCAATTTAATATTCCGGTAATTGCCGGAGGGCCACTTTTCACTGAAGAGAGCGAAAATTTTCCTGAGGTAAATCATATTATAATTGGTGAAGCAGAAGAAATTTTTCCACTTTTTATTAAAGATTTCGAGGTTGGACGAGCTACGCATTTGTATAAGGCGCCCGGCTACTCTAATATTCAAACGACTCCGGTGCCGCGTTGGGATATAATTGATATGAACTGTTATGCTTCAATGCCTGTTCAATTCTCGCGTGGCTGTCCGTTTAATTGTGATTTTTGCGATATCACTATTCTCTTTGGACGGCGACCGCGCGTTAAGAAATCAGAACAAATGATTGCGGAACTAGATGCCTTATGGAATGCTGGCTGGCGAGGTGGAATTTTCTTTGTTGATGATAATTTTATTAGTAATAAGCCTTATCTTAAATCAACTTTTTTACCTGCGCTAATTTCCTGGCAAAAATCACATAGGAAAGAAATTTACTTTTACACAGAAGCGAGTATAAATCTTGCCGACGACGAAGAACTGATGCGACAAATGGTGGCTGCAGGATTTAATAGGGTATTTATTGGTATCGAAACACCAGAGGAAGATGGTCTTCTAAGTTGTAACAAACTTCAGAATACCCGGCGCAGTTTGAGGGAGAGTATTAAAAAACTTCAAAACTTTGGCCTTGAGGTGCAGGCGGGATTTATTGTTGGTTTCGATAGTGACACTTCTTCTATCTTTAAGCGTCAGTATGAGTTTATACAGAAAGTTGGTATTCCAACAGCGATGGTGAGCATACTGCAAGCTCTTCCTGGTACAAAACTTTATCAGCGTCTTCAAGCTGAAGGCAGAATCAGAGGGATGATTTCAGGAGATAATGTTGACGGTACGACCAATATCGTGCCAAAGATAATATCTTCAGAAGAACTCTCCGCTGGTTATAAGTGGCTTATGCGTTATCTCTATACACCTAAGCATTATTATCAAAGAATTTACAACTTCCTTAAGGAATATAATCCTAAACCTATAAGAGGGGCGTCTCTTAATTTGCGTCATTTTATGGCGATGATGCGTACCTTTCTTTATCTTGGTATTCTTGGTAAAGAACGTTTCTATTATTGGAGACTTCTTGTATGGATACTTCTACATCGCCCGCGTTTATTCTCAATTGGGGTGACACATGCGATATATGGTTATCATTTTCGAAAAGTATCCGAAAGTATTAGATAAGAAAATATTAGCACAATATGCGT